>Ga0222683_1000290_pt1 | contig 19765 bp, 22 predicted proteins | sample AntAcemetage1073_FD_179841 | JGI IMG/M metagenome (GOLD analysis project Ga0222683, IMG submission 179841) | Saline water microbial communities from Ace Lake, Antarctica - #1073 | ecosystem: Environmental > Aquatic > Non-marine Saline and Alkaline > Saline | place: Antarctica: Ace Lake... | reverse complement strand
GTTGGGATACAACGGGACTTCTTTACAGTGGCAGATGTATATGACAGTCAGGCACTAGACCCGCATGTTAATAGGGTGCGATTCAGAGAGGAATGGTGGGCTTAACCGATGACCGATGAGCCGCCATCTGAGGTCATTTTCACGTCGTTGGCATAGTTAGCGTCAGAGCCTCCGAATGTCTTGTTCCACACCTCGTTTCCGGCGGAATCGGTCTTGATCAGCCAGGCGTCACCATTGACAGCGCCGAAAGAAAATGTGCGACCTGCGACGACGTAACCTCCGTCTGAGGTCTGCTGGACAGATTGACCGTAGTCAGGTTGAGGGCCGCCGAATGTCTTGTTCCAGAGCTTGTTTCCGTGGGAATCGGTCTTGATCAGCCAGAAGTCAGAGCCGCCAGTGTCGAAACAACTTGTGCAACTGTAACCTGCGACTATATAGCCGCCGTCCGAAGTCTGCCGGACCGAATGACCAACATCATATCCAGAGCTTCCAAAGGTTTTGTTCCACTCTTCGTTTCCGTAAGAGTCTGTTTTGACCAACCAGGCATCACGAATGCCAGCGCCGAAGGAGTATGTCCAGCCTGCCACAATGTATCCCCCGTCCGAGGTCTCCTGGACCGAAAAACCAAAATCGTCCTTCGATCCTCAGAAGGTCTTTTCCCACTCTTCGGAGGGCTGAGCAACGATGGCGCCGAGGGTGCAGAGCGTCAGGCTCAGCGCCAAAATTATGAAAAATCTTCGTCCCGTGAAATCACCCACCTACCAACTTTTGGTTTCACGGTGGGGCATAAATAATTATTCTGTTCCGGCGACTTTTGCCCAGATTCCTAACGGCTTTATATCGGAAGCGCGAATATTTCTCTTGATGATGAGGCTGACAGCTTATGTCTCCGGCAGGATCCAGATGACTGGTTACAGGGCGAGAGTGGTTGCTCTTGCCAGGGGTTTTGGCCTCACTGGCTTCGTCCAAAATCTTCCTGACGGCCGGGTCGAGGTGGTCGCCGAAGGCGAAAAAGACGACCTGAAAAGGTTCGCGAGCGCATTGAAAATGTGGAACACGCTCATCCAAGTGGAGGATGTAGAGGCCACGTATTCAAACGCTTCGGGAACCTATCCTGTATTCCGCAAGATAATCGGCCCAGAAGAGACCGGTGACCGTCTGGATGAAGGGGTCGAAGTTCTCAAAGAGATCGTAGTCACCTTAAAAGAGGGGTTTGGCGATCTCGGCAACAAGATGGACACAATGCTTGAGAAACAGGATTTAATGCTCGAAAAGCAGGACTCCACCATCGGCGAAATACGAGGGCTCAGGTACGACATGAAAAGCCACATGGACCAGAGGTTCGAGCGGATCGAAATCGATCTTGCCGAGCTCAAAGCCGCCATGAGACATAGGGGCCTAATCTAAAGGCCTATTCGCTAGATTCGATTCGTTGGATTGATTAGCTTGACTTTGTCAGATTAGACAGTTACAACCTACCGAGCAAACCTTAAACCTGTGGTGGCCACCGCATGCATACAGGCAGATTGAAACGTAATAAGAAAACGACTCGTTATCTGTGTGGCAACACGGGATCGGTAGTTATCGATTTGGCGATTGAATCTGAAATGTGACAAAGTCAAGTTAGCCAGTTCGAAAAATCCAAGGAGAATTCCACCTTGAAACGAATCGACGCCATTACCATCATAACCAAAGAGGCAAAGTCCCAAGACGCCCTCGTCGTCTCCAACTTGTCCCCGACTTCAGTCGGGGACGCAGTCACGATCAAAGTTTCTATTATAAGTCAAGTTCGGCCTGCTGCCGAGCAGCGCCACCTGGGGGCCTGACATGGACGTGCTCAATATCCTGAAATCGCACGAGAACGAAATTAAAAAGAAGTTTGGCGTCCGGAGGGTAGGAATTTTCGGCTCCTATGCCCGAGGCGAAGAGAACGAGACAAGCGACGTCGACGTCTTGGTGGAGTTCGAAGAGCCCACCTTCAGAAATTTCATGGGCCTGGTCTTCTTCCTCGAAGACCTCTTCGGAAGAGAAGTGGACCTCGTGACCACCGGGGGGCTGAGCCCCTACGTCCGGCCTCACGTCGAAAGGGAGGTGGTCTGGTCTGAATAAAGACGACGCTTTTTTAAGACACGTCCTCGACGAGATCGATTTTCTGCTCTCGGAATGTGAAGGCGTAGCTTGACTTTGTCACATTAGCTCCATTCCAACATTCGAAGATCTATATCGGCAATCCACACACTTAATTAGTGATTTCTGACGTTTATGATGCGATATCCTTGCCGAATATCTTTTTTTATGTTTCTTTTTGATTAGATTCAACACCTCTTGTGCAGTGATCTCCTTTTGAGGCAATATTACCTCAAGAATTTCCTTCACATCTTGAACAGTTAATAATTCTGCCTTTCGGCCTAGATCTATTCGTATCATCAGTATGGCCAACATTGCAAGGAGTGACATTGTTATATGATGATGCCATGCCGTCCAACTTCGGACCTGATAATCAGCAAGTCCTGCGATTCCTTTTGCATCCTGAAATGCACGTTCAATCCAGTATCTGCTATACGACATCTTTGCGAACTGTTTTATGGTTGTATCAATTGGAGCATTGGAAAACTGATATTTTATATCTTTTTCTCCATCATCAATTCGGATAATTAGCCATACCTCTTCACCAGGCAGTTCATCAACCACCGGGAAAACGCGAATACATGCGATATTTGTCCATAGCTTCTTTCGTTCCGTGTCCCTGACGAATACATGATGCCACTGAGAACCCTCCAGTTGATCCTTGAGTTTTCTCACTTCAATTGGACGCGGCTCTCCTTCGAGTAATCGTACCTTTGTCGGAACACGACCGCGATTTCCCTTTCGCTCGGGTATTCCAACCTTTGGTGGAGAAAGCCAAACCCGTGTATTTGCTGGTATGTCCGCGACGTAAATGATCCCCTCTCTGTTGATTCTATCTCGAAGCCGCGGTTGTTGGCCATAAAATGCATCCATTCCGACCCAGCCAAAGGGAACATTATTCTCTATGGCGTGAAGCAACATCTCTAATCCAAGTTCTGCCTTCGTCTTGAATACGACATCAGAAGGTACAACACATTTCTCGCGACGTTCTGGATCTTCACACCAATCTTCTGGAAGATACAATCTCGCATCAATCAAGGTTCGATATGATTCGTTCACGTATCCAAGGAAAACTCCTACCTGGCAACTATCAACTTTTCCAAGATTACCATTGTACTGACGCTTTACGCCCACTGAACATTTACCACTTTTAGACATACCTGACTCGTCTAGATGGAGTGATCCAATGGCCTCGTTACCAATAAAATCAGTTGTATTGACTTGAATTTGGTCGATCAAAGGCAAATGGAGCCATGGTGAGTCAGAAATAAAGTGATTAAGTGACTGACTGTTGCAGTTCGGTACTTTCTCGGAATAGAGACTTATGTTACCACGTCTCACGTTGAGGAGAAGACCATCAAGGTATTGACGTGATTGAACCTTAACGCTGCGCGTTGTATTACGGAAGTACGGTGTACAATTATTATGTAACCTATTTAAATTAATTAATGCGGCGGGCAGGTCTCCTAGACCCAAATCAAATTTGAATTCTATTGGCCTCATCATGATCTTAACGGATCGGACCAAAGATGTATTTCACTGAAAAGAGAGAAACGGAATCGCCAAGGTAATCTGACAAAGTCAAGTTAGGACCTGTGGCTTTTGTCGATATCGATTTATTCTATATGAGCACAATATAAGCACACTATGAGGCACACTTCAGTTAGACTCTCAGAGCGCCATTTCGAGTTTATCAAATCCACTGGGAGAGGCCCTAGTACATCTGGGCTGATATAAACCCATAGATATGGCTGGATAAACCATTTCTGGAAAGTCATTGTGCTTTCAGCCTATTGTTTTATATATGGTGCACGATATTTCTCGCGGAAGGGTGTATCATGCCAGGTCCAAAACCTCGACTAATCAACTTGGACGATGTCGAACGCCAAGGTTTGGAGTTGCTTGTCCGTCGATATAGCACAGGTCAGCAAAAAGTCATCCGAAAGCCGGAAGCTTCAATCACACCATAGCAGAGGCGGCCGTCGAAGAGCTGGAGCGAAACGGTCACGACGTTTCCTTCCACGACTTGTACCTGGAGAAGTTCGACCCGATCCTCCCTGATTCAGAGATCCCGAAAGGTGCGCCCATCGATCCCGCGGTCCAGATGCACTGCGACGAGATCGCGGCCGCGGAAGGTATCGTCATCATTCATCCCAACTGGTGGGGCCAGCCTCCGGCGATCCTGAAGGGCTGGGTCGATCGGGTCATCCGGCTGGGCCTCGCCTACGAATTTGCCGAGGAGGACGGCGGCGAGCCTTCAGGCAAAAAAGAGCGTTCCAAGCCGTCTCGATCCGTCCAGACAGATAACGAGACTGACGTGGTTGCTGGCCAAAAGTCGCTCTTCGACTTCTAATTTCGACTTCTGGCCAGGTTAAACACTAATCTTTCGAGAACCAATTCGTCATTCGTCTCATCAGATTGGTTCTCGACTATACTCAAGTGTCACACCAAAAGCCGTCATTTTTCATTTTCTAATCTTTTGTAAAGTTCTGGGTACTTCGTAATTATGGCTTCCTCAAGGAGATTGCTAGCCTCTTCGCTGATGGAAAACTCTGGGATCGTTTTTCTCAGGTACTTCAACATCGCTGCAGATACCGGAGACCACAGAGTAATTCGAGGGTTTTTATCCGCGTCTCTGATGGCGATCTCCATAACCTCTTGGTTATAACTTATACCTTCCAACGCAGAACTATTATCGTCTACCTCGGAACTTCCAACATCCGACATAGAACATTTACTTTCTATCCTAGAATTTGTGCCTTCATCTTCATCCGACCTTTTAGCAGTCACGTCCCCTTCTGCAGAAAACAAAGCGTCTACACCTTTCCCAAGCCCACTTCTTTTCTTGCTCATGCCATCACCTCTTCCGCCAGTTCACCATACGCCTTGGCCCCGCTAGATGTTGAGTCGTACATGCTGATGGGCTCGCCATAACTAGGTGCTTCGGCAAGTTTTACGTTGCGAGGAACAACAGTCTGGAAAACGTCGCCTTTGAAATGGCCCTTCACCTGATCCGCGACCTCGTTGCTCAGCTTGGTTCTACTATCAAACATCGTGAGGAGAAAGCGTCGGCTCAAATGAGTGCCCAGCCTCTCGTCCACCATGTCTACGATCTTCAGAAGTTGGCTCATGCCCTCCAGAGCATAATACTCAGTCTGGACTGGGACCAAAATTTCGGTGCTGGCAACCAGTGCGTTGATAGTGAGCAAGTCCAAAGATGGAGGAGTATCAATGATGATGTAATCGTACCCATTCACATGATTCAACTTCTCTTTGAGGATGTACTCCCGCCCCATCTGACCAGCGAGTTCGAGCACTGCACCACTCAAATTGATATTTGTAGGTGCAAGATAGAGATTCGGAACTTTTGTAGGGATAACAACATCATCCATGTTTGCTTCTCCGATCAAGACACTGTAGACAGTTTTATCCAGCCCCCACTTATCCACCCCAAGCCCAGTCGTAGCAGCCCCTTGAGGATCTATATCGATCAGCAAGGTGCGTTTTCCATTTTTGGCGAGATATGCAGAAAGATTGATGGAAGTTGTTGTCTTTCCACATCCTCCTTTTTGGTTTGTGACAGAAATTACACGCATAGTTAGAACTAGTAACTTAGAAGTAAAAAGGTTTAACTATCTATAGTCCTGAACGCTATGTTTGACACTTATCCGATGGGCAATGCAAGGCTCCACTGGCCTTGTAGCAGATGACATATCCAGGACGCTGCGTTAAGTGTCAAGTTTAAGGTCCATGACTATAAGATTATACTATGCAAGAGACAAATGTGCTACAAGATTTGAGAAAATCACCAACATGCAACCGAATGGGCGACATCACAAAAATAGGCTTTCTGTATTCGTTTTTTCAGATTCTAAATCAAATTGCTTCGGGGCCGCACGCCCGGTTTTCCGGATTTCAGAAATCTTTGTGTCTTTGTTGCCCAGATTCCCTGATCTGCACGATTGAAACTTTGCGTTCGGTTTCCTCTGAGCAGTCACCAATGTTTATCGGTTTAAAAGAACATGAAAAATGGGCGAGGGTTCACTTCATCCCCGCCCTAAAGGACGGGGTATTCGTGACCCTCCGCGCTCCCGAAGTAATGAGGCCACCAGCCCCGCAAGATTGCGATTTCGCGGGTCTCCCGGCCCAGGGTTCCCTGGCTGCCGCAAGTCTCTTTGAAGCAGTCCATCACCACCCAACCCAATTCCTGAAATCGGGCGATGGCGGGCCGCTGGATCATGTAGTCCTTGGTATAGTCGCCGAGGTTCATGAATCAGCTCCGTTTCCCATTTGCCGTTCGAAAGCCTGGCGTACTAGGCCCATGATGTATGGCAATTCATCCAGCGAAGAGAATCCGACCTCTACATCACCGTTCCCCCAACGTCCAATGCCGCTGACGTCCTTGCACATACCACGACTGTCGATGATGTCGGGAAACGGCATATTCAAAGAAAGACGCAAGCGCTTTGTCTGCGGCACAACATCAACGAAATTGGTTTCGGCCTTGTAGGCCACATAGAGCTTGAGAAACTCTTCAGTGACGACGGGATCGAGGGCCAACACCTCCTTTCGAAAAGCTTCAAACAATTCGTGGCCAATGCCACTGAGGAGATAAGGATGATCCTCTATCGAATAGTTCGCTTTTGATTCGGATCGGGGGCGGTAGACTTCGAGAACTTCAGAGTCCAGTTGTGGAGTGCGCCAGACGGAGACAGCAATCTCACTCAAGCGTTGCGCGCGATCCTTGATGGCATCTTCATTCCACTGCTCAAGCTGACCAAGTCCCTGATTCAGTTTGAGTGGGCTTTCTTTGAAGCCACCAGTCATATCCCGTTTCTCAGTAAAAGATCGGTCGCTGTACTCTGGGTTGTAACCGGTCAACGTCAGGTTGCCGAGAGTATGCAACCACGTCTCTCGAATCCGCACCCATTCCAACCCCAGCGTGTCCTCTTCCATGCCTTTGAGAGGTTCTCGTTCTGAGGTAGAATATGCTCGATCGTGTATTCGTCTACCTCTACTCGCTCCTTACGACCTTGGTTCTCCATTCTCCGCAACCAATAACTGCGGCGGGGGAAATTGTAGAGATCACGGATTTGCAGCTCTCTTTTGAACTCGTCGTCGTTAGGAAAACGTCGATAGGACGGCAGGAGGAGGAATTGGGCTTTAATGCTTTCCAGATATCGAACTTTTTTCAGCGCTTTGGAGAACGTGGCGAAGGTCTTATTCAGCGAGTTAGTAGGGATGGAACAGATCGCCCGGCGGAAGACATATGCTTCTATCAGCCGCACCGCCGTCAAAAAGTCATCTCTTGATAATACTCCGCTGTTGTAGTCGTGGTATAGCTCCAACAAGAAGGGATAAGCCACCTCAACTTTCAACTCGCGAAGGTCTTGGAAAGCCCGTTTCAAATCCCGATCTGTTTCAGCCCCCAAGGCCATGGCGCAGAAATAGCGCGCAAATCGGCGAATATCTTCTACCAGGGATTCCACACCCTCCTTAGCCGCTTTTGGCGATCTCGCATGGTTTTTGAATGCGTCGTACACCTCGCTTAGCCGGGGGACAGAACCGGTTTTAACCGTCAAATAGTGGCGCATAAAGCTGTCAAAGTGGGTGCCGTAAGCATCCTGCCCGAAGTCCAATTCCATCGGACGCCAATAGTCCTCATAGAGTCGCGTTTGCAGGTTAGATTCCAACCCCATCAAGATAAAGTTTCGAATCAAGTCAGCCTGGGTAAGTTCTCTGCCGGTGGAGTTCATGCTCTCAAAGATCAACTGCGGATTGTCCTGATCCCGGTTCAGTGCGATGTCCACCACGACCAGCTTGGCGATCCCGTTGCAGAGAGCGGTCAGCTTCTCTTGATTTAAAACGATCAAATTTTCAAAAATTTTGTAGTTTTCATAAACGCGCCGGGAATATTCTCTTGGAGGCTCGTTACCTGTGACCACGGCGATGAGTGAATCTCTGTCGGTCTGTGAAAGCATGAGCTTGTAATGACGCTCGCCCTCCTCCTCCGGGTTGATGAGGTAGTAGTTGCGCAGTTTGCGGGGTGAGAATCCGTCCACCAGCTCCTGCTTCCCCTCAGGGAGTTTGTCCAGCGAATCTGCCAGCGCAGCGATCAAGAGCGACAACGTCGTCAGGCGTTGTTGGCCATCGATGACGAGCAGAGGCGACCGACTGGTTACTTGATACAAACCCTTTTCGATGTAGACGATGGAGCCGACGAAATGGGCCGTGATCTCGTCGTTTTCACCGGTGCGCATAATATCGTCCCAAAGCTGTCCGCATTCCCGACCATCCCAGGAATAGTTGCGCTGGTAGATGGGAATGACGAATTGGGGAGATTTTCTTATAAACTCCAAAAACTTGGCTTCTGTAGCTCTCATGCTTCCGCCCCACTTCCCTCAATAGTTATCGAGATGTTGGAATCCTCCAGATAGACCACACAAATCAGCCTGTCATAAGGACCGCGCCCGTCCTCTGACTTGTTATCGATATCCAGCCAGACCTTTTCGCCTAACAAGACCTCAGTAGCGAAGGCCTTTGCCGGTGGTCCCTCTGGCGTGCTCATTTCCGGCGAGTCAACATCAGCCAGCCTTACACGCTCGATCTCGTAGATAATCCGGGGATCGGTGTCTTCTATCCGGATATCGAAGGTGTCGCCGTCAACTACGTTGGTTACAGTGCCGCTCGCCTCGGTTGGTGATGCAAAGGCCGTTGTGGGCAGGATCGCCACCAGCATCAACAGAGCCAAAATCAGTTTTAGTCTCGTCTCAATCACCCTCATCATCAAAAGAAACTACCAGAACACACGAAAAACGTTTTGGTGAGAAAGAAACATGATGTGGCAGGCCTTGGTCAACCCGCCACATAGGTATTACACCACGACCAGAATTATGAAAACTCTGGACTGGTTACACATAAGTAGATCCAATTCTAGATATAATTTTTCCTAGAAGTCATCCCAACGTGAATTGTGTCGAGCAAGTTTACCACCACATCACTTGGAAGATCCGACGAGATAGTACAAAGAAGAGTCGCCACATAATCATTTGAGGCAGGCATGACTCGATCGAGCCAGGAAAGTGCGTAAACCTCGTTTGTGTTGAAGATGTTCTTTCCTGTCGCCACGAAAGCCCCCTGGTGGTCTATCTTCCTGCTATAACTCTGGATATCTCGACAGCCGATCCGCTCCAGGAATGCCTCAGCCTCGCGTCTTGTGGATTCGTTATCCGCCACGATCGGATAGTCAAAACGCCTGATCGAGATGAACGTGAAATAGTCGGTGCCGTTCAAGATTAGGGTATCCTCAACATAACCGACTCCGTCAACCGTTTCGAAGTATTCGGGCCCCAAAATTTCGATCTCATAGTCCACTGTTGCGTTAAGGTCGAAGGAAACGTTGTATGGCACCATAACCACGTTTTCAGGTACTCCCAAGGCCACAGACGCCAGCATCAGTATCGAAAGCAAGACAAGTTTCAATCGCATTCCCATCACCACAGGAGACATATGTCTCCTCGATCTGTGAAAGGTTTTTGGTGTGAAGATCGCGAAGGATGGCGAAAATATGCAATATTCACCAAAGCCAGGGCAGAAGTTTTGGAAATAAACGAGGACTGGACCATATTAAAAGGAATTTTGAGACCGACCCCCACATACAAGCACTACCCAGATATAGGAGCCAGTCAAAGCTTTGTTTTGGAGACTAAAGCATGAGTGAATCTATCCATTTTGCATATAAGAATGACGGCATAAAGACCGACGAGATTGACCTTAGCAGTGTTGCCGAATACCTCCCACCTAAAGCACTGATTGCCCTTCAGAAGACCATCGAAGGCGCTATATCACCTCTCGTTGAGGAGCTGTCCAACCTTCGGGAAGTGGTGGGAAGGCAGGCGGAACGCATCACGGCCTTAGAATCCCAGCAAGCCACCAACATTCGAAACCTGGAAATTGCCTTTTCTGCGAATATCGCCACAAGGGAGAGAGTCGAGGACCTCGAAGATGCGCCGGATAAGGTGGGTCCTGGCACCGAAGACCAACAGGAACAGATCAAAGACTTCCTGCAGAAGAAACCGGACCACCGGGCCACCTTTGGAGAGCTGAGGGACCTATTGAACGTCACGAAGTCTAGGTTCAGCCAGATTATCCGCGATGCGGGTTTCGCGGTCCTGCAGCATCGCCACGATAGAAGGAGAAGATCGTTGAAACTGCCTGCGATTTTTTAGATGTGTCAAGGTTGCGACTAAACTAAATCGAATTTGGAGGTAGTATATAAGGATCGATCAAAGTTTGCAGTATGTGGTGTAATAGTAGTATAGTATAGTCGTAGATATAGATATATATAGTAGTATAGTATATATAGTAGTTTTTCTTCTTATACCCGTCATTCTTGAGTACAAAATGGTTTAGTTTAGCGTAAACTAAAATCTCGTTCCATCTTTCCACAAAACTTGCGCCTGAACCAAAAGTTCTATGACACCTTGGCCGGTTTTGTGGATAATGTCATAGAAATAGGCGCTGCCATGCGGTTTCGATCAAAAGCAAAAAAGAGAGAGAGGGGGTGGGAGGGGCTACTCTTTCGCCCTTGCCCCAATAGCTGCCAGCGCGCTACCGTCGGCGACGTTGCAGGAGAAACTGAAAGTATCGAAGTCTCGGTTCTCGCAGCTAATGAGACAGCTCGACCGTCGGATTTTCGATATTCTCCAAAGCCTCTTTGGCCGCGTTTCGGACCTCTAGTTCTTCATCATGTCGTGCCATGTAGGTCAATGGATCTATCGCGTTGGGATCACCTATCTCACCGAGTGCCACGGCAGCCCACCATCGGACATACATTCCTTTCCGGATAGTTGTATGAGACATACCTGTGAGTCTTTCAACTGTAGATATGCCACCCCAACCCAGTTCAAGTGCTTTAGCTGCCGCAAATCGCCGGGCTTGGACTTCATCCGCTACGGATAAAGCTTCCAGCCACGGTCCATAATTTATTCAGTCATTCATGCTAATATATAGGGCGCTTCATCTTATAAACATTTGCCAGTTTATTTTCCGGCAAAGCCTAAATGGACGATTACGAGGAGCAAAACGCGTACACTGCGTAAAGTTAGGGCAAATATTTTAAGGATAGACATTGAGCACGGACTAATAATTCCACGTAGGAGGGATACTAACGAAAAGAGAAGCAACAGTGTTGTTCGTCCTTTTTATGGTCTTTGTAGGCATGGCAGGCGCTGCCAACTACATGTATGAAAAAGCCACCGTGAAGGGCGTTGGTTACAAGAACGTTGAGACGATCATCCAGACTCAAGCGGGCTTGGCTGGAAACAAGCTAGTCGAAAAGGAGTCAGGAAGTGGAAACGTCATCATCGAGAAGACCGAGATCGAGGCGTCCAGAGATTACGACCCAGACGATTGTAGGCGACATAACCGAGGCGGAGACGATCATGATCATAGTAACTGCTGTCCCGACTACATCAACTTCACCAAGGAAGCTGAGTTTGAGTACATGCCTGTGAGCTACCAGACCGGCACCTACGATCAGAAGTGGATCGAGAAACTTTGTGTCCAGAACTACTACATTGGCGCAGTCGTCGTTGAAATGTACACCCATGCAGAGCACCTTCAGAAAAACACAGAATTCAAGACCAGAAAAGTGTGCGGCAGGAAGGGTGATGGACAGGGGAACGGTGGGAATGGTGGTGGATCGGCGAACTGTGGGTGTTGCGGTGGATCTCTTGAGGCAAACTTCAACTCAAACGTGATCGGCGTCGCTCACATAGGCTGGTTGTCTAAGGATGTCACAGCGAACTCCAAGGGCAGACATGACGAGTACGGTCGTAGTGTTGAGGATCTGACTGGTGTCTTCTCCATCGAGAAGTTCATCCAGCTTTGGGGCAACAAGACCTGTGACGTGGTTCAAGTCGACTGGTTGCCTTGTATCTAAGTGTAAGGGTTCCCACCCTCTATTTTTAGTAATACATTGATTTCACTATGCACTGCGAGCCATGGGCGTTTTCCTCTACGACCAGGGCGTGTGTGTCTCCACGGTCAAGTCGGCCTTCTCGGCGGTGGGAAACCTTAAGGGCGGTCTGAAGAAGCCCTGAGCACGATCTCCAGCCCCACCTCGTTTCGGCGCATGAAAGGCGGGGTCCATGGGTCGTTGTACTGCATGACGACCGGATCGCCCCGCGTCTCTATCCCTTGAGCCTTAAGGGTCTCTTCGAGGACGACAAGGTGTCTTTTTCGGCTCTCCTCTGTGGCGTATCCCGAGAAGGCAATCACGGCCATCCTCCTCTCCTTCACAAGCTCGATACTGACCTTTTCGTCCAGGGGCCGTGGCGTCCCTTCCAGATCGAAGCCTTCGGGCATGACGAAGGCCATGAAGATCTTCCCATCTTCGTCGCTGGTGACTACGGGGGCGGTCATCTCAATCTTCATCTCGTCTTTGTTGGCGCCGGTGATGTAGCTGAAGAGGCGGCCAAACTCCTGGTTCTGGTCAACTGCGAGGGTTTTGGCCCAGATCTGGTCGGAGTACTCTCTGATCTCGACGTCGTTTTCGAGGGTCTCGATGACCTGGTACGGGGGCTCTTTTATGCTCATGGAAACGAACGCTCCATAAAGGGTCCAAAGGAGAAGCGCCGCCAGGATCACGACGGCTGCCATCTTAATTTTTGAGATTTCGATCATTGTTTCAGCTCCGAGGTCTTGAAACGATCTGCCCCCCTCGTCGGGTTTCAACTTAGGTTCTGGCGCTCTCAAGAAAGGTCCTAGCAGGGACAGCTTAAAGACATCATATGGCTTCCAAGAGTTATATCATTTTCCCAGGATTTTTCTTCACAGATCTGCGATCTACGGTCACGATCCCCAAAATCCGTCAAACGGTTACCATGTCTCCTGTCTTTATGGCATCGGTGGCTTCTGGAACCCCTGTAACGCAAACGATACCGTACTCCCTTGCGATTATCGAGCCGCGAATCAGCACCCCACCCCTCCGCTCCATGATCCCCGCCGCCAGGGGCACGACGAAGGTCATGTTGGGGTCGACGGCGTCCACCACCAGGATCTCACCGTGCTTGAAGCTGAAGAGGTCCTGGTCATCCTTGACGACTCTGGCACGTCCAGTTGTAACACCCCGGCTTGCATGCAGGCGCTGGCCCACGAGCTGCCTAGCCATACTGCGGGATGGTGGCTTCTTTTAAAATGAATACCCCACAGCTTGCTGCGGTTGGGATGGTCACCAAACCAACTTAACAGCTCTACTTTCCAAGTTTTGGCTTTCGCATACATTTGTTAGGTTATAAGCCGAATTAATGCTATTTTTGTTGGACTATGCGCGAATTAGTTCCGCTCTCACAGTTCTCGTATTATGCGAGATGCAAAGACAGTTTATAAACTGGGCGCGACCGAGGGAAAACTTGGAAAGTAGAGTAATGTAAAAGTATTCGAGCCACCCTTCATTTTCGACCTAAAAGTTTATTTAAATGCAAAGGATAACTTGATCGATGGCCATACAGCTCCTCAACGACATCATCGTTATCTTTCTTCTCTCGATTGTCGCCATCTTCATCGGCCACAGGCTGAGGGTCCCGGTGGTAGTGGGGTTCCTGGTGACGGGGGTTGTGGCAGGGCCCTACGGCCTTCGGCTCGTCCAAGAGGTCGAGCAGATCGAAGTTCTAGCCGAGGTGGGGGTCGTCCTCCTCCTCTTCGCCATAGGCATAGAGTTCTCCTTCGAGAAGCTTTTCCGGATTAAAAGAGCCGCCCTGGTGGGTGGGCCCCTCCAGGTCGCCATCACCCTTCTCGCGACGACCTTCGTTGGGATAGAGATGGGGCTTCCCCTAAACAAATCGATCTTCGTCGGATTTCTCGTTGCCCTCAGTAGCACGGCGGTGGTCCTCAAGATCCTGCAGGATCGTGCCGAGATGGACACCCCCCACGGCAACAACACCCTCGGGATATTGATCTTTCAGGACATCGCCGTCGTCCCCATGATCCTCTTCGTTCCCCTTCTGGTTGCGCAAGAATCCACGAGCCTCTCGATGCCTCTCTTGTTGATGCTGGCCAAGGGGGTCGGAATGATCGGCCTCGTCATCTTGGGCGCGAAGCTGATCGTTCCAGCCCTCCTCTATCAGGTCGTCCGCCTCCGGTCCAGCGAGCTCTTCCTTCTGACGGTGATCCTAATCTGCCTAGCCGTCGCCTGGGTCTCCTATACCGCCGGCTTATCCCTCGCCCTCGGAGCCTTCCTCGCGGGGCTGATCATCTCCGAGTCGGAGTACAGCTACCAGGCCCTGGGGAACATCATCCCCTTCAGGGACGTCTTCACCAGCTTCTTCTTCGTCTCCATCGGGATGCTCCTGGACTTTGGCTTCTTCATCGAGAGGGCTGAGCTGGTAGCGGCGGCAGCCCTGGGAGTCCTGATCTTGAAGGCCGCCGTCTCCGGAGGTGTTTCCATCCTCCTCGGCTACCCCATCAGGACGGGGGTTCTGACGGGACTCGCCCTCGCCCAGATCGGTGAGTTCTCCTTCATCCTCTCGAAGACCGGCCTTGACTCCGGCATCCTCGGTCAGGGCGAGTACCAGCTATTCCTGGCGGTCTCTATCTTGACCATGGCTTCGACCCCCTTTGTGATCGCAGCGTCTCCGAAGGCTGCAGACCTCCTATATCGCCTCCCCCTCCCCGAGAAGTTGAAGGCTGGCCATCCCTTCGCGGCGATCCCAGAGAAGATGGAGAACCATCTCGTCATCATCGGCTACGGCTTCGTCGGAAGAACTTTGGCACAAGCTGTCAGGGTAGAAAAGCTCCCCTACCTGATCCTGGAGATGAACCCCGAGAAAGTGAAGGCTGAGAGGGCTAATGGAGAGCCCATTCACTACGGTGACGCCACCCAGGAGCTGGTTCTCCGGCACGCCGACGTCGATACGGCCAGGGTGGTCGTGGTGGCCGTCTCCAACGAGATGGCGACCCTGAGGATCGTCGAGATGGCGAGAAAGATAAACCCCAAGGTCTACATCATGGCTCGAGTCCGATATCTCGACGAGGCGGCGGGGTGCTACGACCTGGGCGCCGATGAGGTGATCCCCGAGGAGTTTGAGACCTCAGTGGAAATATTCTCGAGGGTTCTCGGCAAGTACCTGGTTCCCAGGACAGAGATTGAAAAGATGATCGTCGAAGTCAGGTCTTACGGCTACGATATGTTCAGGAATGTCGAGATCGAGCCCGGCAAGATCTCAGACCTGAGGCGATACCTTCCGAACGTCGAGGTCGTCACCGCCAAGGTCGAGGAGAAGGCCCCAGCCTCTGGCAAGACCCTGGCAGACCTGGAGCTGAGAAAGAAACTGGGGGTGAACGTCATCGGAATCTTGAGGGATTCGGGGAATATCCTCAACCCCCAAAGTGATACCGATATCCAGGCCGGAGACGTTCTTCTCATCCTCGGGACCTCTGAGGAGATCGCAAAGTCCAGATACCTTTTTCGAGACCCCATGAGGTATCCCAGGATAGTGGTAGGGACTACTAAGGTCCCGAGATGAAGCCGACAGCGGCGAGGGTTTGGATGGCCAGAAAGCCGCTGATGTTTCAAAGGATAGCTCCGGCTTAAAGAAAATATAGAGTAGAGGAGGAAGCTCTTTTTGACCGCCAGAAGATGGCTGAGATCCTGGACATCAATTTCGCACACTCCCCGGAGGATGGTGGATATGGTCCTGACCAATGCCAGCAGTCGAGTCGTGGTAGTCAAAAGATAGAATCGGCGGCGCTAAGTCCGCAAGGTCTATGATGAACGGAATCAGGACTACCCTATTACTGGCTAGCCTCACGGGGCTGATGCTTCTGATCGGGGGAGCCCTGGGTGGCAGGGGCAGCATGATGATAGCACTCCTCTTCTCCCTGGTCATGAACATGGGGACTTACTGGTACCGCGACAAGATCGTGCTGAGGATGTATCACGCGAAGGAGGTCACCCCGGTGGAGTCGCCGGAGCTGCATGGGATCGTCCGAGGGCTCGTCGACCGGGCCAATATGCCGATGCCAAAGGTCTACACCGTCGAGACCCCCATGCCCAACGCCTTTGCGACGGGCAGAAGCCCGGAGCATGCCGTCGTGGCCAAATGGATCAAAAACGAGACATACTGCGGGTGGCGGTGTGTCACCTACTTGTTCACAAAGTACACACCTATAAAAAGGAACTTGGGCGAACCTTCCGTTGTGTCTGGTGGTGGGGTTGGCCTTTCCCAGATCACGTTTTAGACTGTTGTTTATGTACGGTGGCCCGGTAGATGCAGTTTAGCTCGATCGTATTTTTGGGCAGATATTGCTAAGTTTTGTGGCAGGATTTTGACAAACATATCTCAAAGATATCAACATAAAAGATGTGGCAATAGATAGCGATGGTATATAAACAACAGTATAAAGCATACTTGCCGGAAAGGCCACGACTTTTCAGCCATGGATAGCTGTCCACAGAATGACAAACACGCGACTCTTGCGATTGACGTCGAGAAGAGAGGGGCGTTGCTACTTTGGCCAACACTATTGCATCGTTCGCGACTTCCGTTTTTTTTAAGAGTAAACGGAAGCCAAAAAAGGAGAGTGGGCGGAAACGCAAGGCTGCGGCTTGGTTCTATGACACCTCTTGCGCGTGTGGGTGAAATGTCATAGAACTTTTCAGTCAGTCGCGTTTTTTGTGGAGAGAGACTGTAAAACTTGACGGTTTATGGTTTTGAGCATATTCGACCCAATGACTATGATATTACTATTACTTATATATCTATTACTATTTTATATCTATATCCCATACTAACCCATACCATTTTATCCGGCTGAACATCCCCACCGAAAGTCTTGAATTTTAGCCGCTAGCGTTTTGTTTCGGAAAACCGTAAACCGTAAAACTTGACGGTTTGTACTCTTAAGTTTCGGATGCAGTACCGAAGTAGGGGCGTAATTCAACTAGTTGGCGTTGTTTGTGGTGAGGGTCCCCGATCACGTTTACGAGGCCACGGCGGCGCATCTCATGAACGATCGCCCACGTCCTTTGTTTCGTCACGCCCAACCGAGGAGCCAGAAACTTGACGGTCAACCGGTTGTGGTCTGCCTGAAGAAGAAGGGCCCGGATATGCTGGATATGGCTTTCAGTCCTCTCAGAAACGGTGTCCTGTGGTGTGGTTGACGGTTTACTTGACGGTTGGCGCTCTACCTTCTCGATGGCTTCTAAGGCAGCTTCTAAGGCGTCGTCTGCCTTCGTGACCGAACTCCATACCCCTAAGCCTTTGGAGATCACCCTCCAGAGTGTCCACTTGGGCCTTGAGGTGTGTGATTTCTCCGAGTTGGTCTTTGAGGTCGGCGATCTCTCCAGCTTGGTCGGCGATGGTCTCATCCTGGCGGTCTACTCGATCTTTGAGAGCCTGGTTCTCTTCGAGGATGGGTGCTACCTGGCGGGCCACCTCTTGAGCTACGAGAGCCCGGAGCTGTGGGGGGACGGCTACGTTCGATGCAAAATCGTTTATATCGGTAAAGCTGTTGCTATTCATGCTATTTGACCAGGTAGCATGAGAGAGCCCCCTCAATAAATAATTTTGGCTCTCTCTTCCATTCATATCAAGCCAATCCGATCGTTCGAGAATCGTCAAACTTCGAGCTGGTTTTTACCTATCGTACGTGTTTAGCCCCCCAAAATGAATTGCTCGATGTTGGTTTTAGTCAATCAAATTGCACGCGGCACACATATATCCAGTTTATTACTTCGGGAGCGCGGAGGGTCACGAAGTAATAAAAAGAGGGGGGATACGGGTCCCCCAACTGAGCCTTTCTAAAATTATATATATGGTTCAGTTAGGCATCCAGTAAACCCATTAATACTTAAGACTTAAGAATTAATGAAAAATGTCTTAAGGTTAGATGACTTAACTCTTAACCATGATGGTGATAGCAATCGCCTCCCAGAAGGGGGGTGTTGGAAAATCCGCCACGGCGGTCAATGTATCAGCCTACCTTGCACTCAAAGGGAAACGAGTTTTGTTAATCGATTTGGACCCCCAGGCTTCGGCTACAACCCATTTTGGAGTTAGTGATACTCTAGAAAACACCACTTATGAGCTACTGATGGAAGACCAACCACTGTCCAAAATCACCATGCAGACAGAAATCACCGGATTAGACCTCGCCCCTTCAAATAAGAGGCTCGGACGGGTAGAGATGCAGTTAGGAGCATCTAAAGGTGTCGGAAGGGAGTCGCTGTTAAAACCAAAGATCAGGGGTAATAACAACTACGACTTTATCATCATCGACACACCCCCTAACCTCGGATTTCTGACTATCAACGCGATGGTGAGTGCAGATACAGTTATTGTACCTATTCCAACCGAGTTCTATGGCATTAAAGGTCTGTCTATGATCCTAGACTTGGCAAAGGCGATCTCTGAGGATCTTAACCGGAATATGAAACTGAAGTACTTGCTGACCATGCACGACAGACGAACTAAGATGGGTAAAGAGGTAATCGAAAATGTCAGGGAACTTCTCGGAGACGATGTATTCAAGACCATCATCCCACGAGTTGTCAAACTGGCTGAAGCCCCATCCTATGGCAAACCGATATGCCTCATAGATCCCGATTCCCCCGGAGCCCATGCGTATTCCCAACTCGCAAATGAGGTGATGACATGAGCGGGGACTTGATGGACAGTGTTTTTGGAGATATTAAGACCAAAACAGAGAAAGCAGAAGTCTTAAGCAAAGAGGGCTTAAGTGATGAGACCTTAAGTGATGAGACCTTAAGTGATGAGACCTTAAGTGATGAGACCTTAAGTGATGAGACCTTAGACATTAAGGTGTTGGACGAAGTAGTCGGAGTGGCAACTACCAAACGGCGAATGATCGGTATCTGGTCTCCAGAGATCGCAGCCGCCATGCAGTATCTGAAAAGCACGACACCTCGATTTTCTATATCCAAGACTGCAGCACAATGGATCACAGAAGGATTAGAGCGGGACCATCCCGATTTGATTGCCAAAATAAGGGAAGAGATGCGACGCTGAGGATTACACTTGAGCCTATTTCAAAATAGCGGCGCGTACTGGTTTTCACCGATTGGGGCTGCAAACACAAAAATCACCATCCTTGGCCTCAAACGGCCTGCAAAATTCGATAATAGTCTTGAAATAGGCTCTATCTCAAAAACATCTGGCGGTATAGCATCTGAGACATAAAGAGTTAAATGCATAGTTAGGCCCATATTCGGCAGGTTTAATTCTGCAATTTAGACTTTTTTTGGTATATGCATTTAAATAGCGTATTATCAAAATGTGGATGAATTCCCAATTTTACGCAAAAACGACCTCGTTTCGAACACATTTGGAATGGCTGATCCTAAAAATAGAATTTTAGATATTTTGAGAAAACGCTATCAGGAAAAATATCCAAAATCAAAACTCGATCTGCCGAATGTAGGTTAGGTTTTGTAAATTTTTATAGTCAAACAGCGCACCCCGCAGCAAGCTGCGGGGCATGTTCGCGCCGGTACATCAGCTCGTCAAATTCTAGCAAATTCATCTGCTTGTAGCCCACCCTCTCTTTAGTAATTCCTTATGCCCCAACATAATTGCGAATTGTGTCTGACATCGCCTTTCTCAGCTCAATTATCCAC
>Ga0222683_1000284_pt1 | contig 19959 bp, 12 predicted proteins | sample AntAcemetage1073_FD_179841 | JGI IMG/M metagenome (GOLD analysis project Ga0222683, IMG submission 179841) | Saline water microbial communities from Ace Lake, Antarctica - #1073 | ecosystem: Environmental > Aquatic > Non-marine Saline and Alkaline > Saline | place: Antarctica: Ace Lake... | reverse complement strand
TGACCGCCTGGTTTTGAGCTGTCCTCTGGGCGGGATCGATACCGGCGACAGCATAGCCGTCGAAGGCTGCTGTCTGACCGTCGTCGGGACGGGGGAAGGCACGATCGAGCTTCAGCTTCTCGAAGAGACGAGAAAAAAAACGACCCTTGGAGGAGATCTTTCCGGGATGCGTGTCAACCTGGAGAGGGCGCTCTCCGCGGGGGGGCGGCTCGGCGGACATTTCGTGACGGGACACGTCGATGGCGTCGGAACCATCATTGCCAGGAGAATGGTGAATTCCGACGACGTGGTTGAGGTGCGCGCGCCGGCCCGCATCATGGACTACGTTGTCGGGAAGGGTTGTATAGCTGTGGCCGGCGTCAGCCTCACCGTCGTGGACGTGAAAGATGATAGCTTCACTTTCCACATGATCGAGTACACCAGGGAGCGCACGACGCTGGGCGGGAAGCGCGCAGGCGACAGGGTCAACCTAGAGGCCGACATCCTGGCAAAGTACGTCGGGAAGTTCGTCGACGGTGGCGCGAGGGGATTGACCGAGGAGAAGCTCCGCTCGTCCGGCATGCTCGACTAATAAAATTTGCACCTGATTAAACCTGATTTACCTGAAAATGAAAAAACAATAGAACAAGAATCAGAGCAATCAGAGAAATCAGGTGCTAAGAATGGAAGAAACTACTGAAATCATGTTAGGCGACTTTTTCCCTCAGTGAATTCTGTGTTTTCAGTGGTTATTTATTAATATTCTGTTTTCTGTCACCAGTGTCTTCGTGGCAGGAATGTAGCAGAATTTTTTCCTTGTATTCGAGAAACGCGTTATTTATTATGTGCGCGACAGTTGAATATGAAGGCCTGCGGGTTCTCGTTAATGGATTAATAGGGAATCCCGTGAGAGTCGGGAGTGGGCACGCCGCTGTGACCCCGCCCTTTTCTGAGAAGAAAGGGGAACCCTTTCGGCAATTGAGCGCCACTGTTCCGGGTAACCGGGATAGGAAGGCCGTTGAAAGGGCGGGGGAGCCAGAAGACCTGCCCGCGGGCCTTGTCCGAGCGATTTTCGCTGCAAAGGTCGCGAGGCTATATGTAAAGCCTCGAGTCCTTATGTAAGGATTCGAGGCTTTTTGTTCTTTGGAATGCGGATGGGTCAAGGGAAGTCCCTATGGGCACTGCCCCGCAACTGTAATGCCCCACACGTTCGGCGGAATGCCCCTCATGCCGGGTATGGCATGATGGGCTAAAGCCACTGCCCCCGAAAGGATTCGGGGATGGGAAGGCGATCCGGCGAGGGGAGAGTCAGGAAACCTGGCCGTCCGCAAAACAGCCCTTCTGACGAGGGGGAAGGAGGCAGTCATGGTAAATAAATTTGCTCGCTTCGTTCGCAAATTTATTAGTGCTCCGAATTCTTCGGAGCCGTGTTTGATACCGTTTCCCGCGCTCAGGGGAACCGGGAGATTAGTAGGGGGAGCGGTCCTAAGCATCTTTTTGGCCGGTACGCTCTCCGCCGCTCCGCGTTTCTCTCCGGGTTTCACATACTCCACGTTTTATACGCGTGCCGGGGACCCGGGGGCATGGGCGGCCGGCATACAGAGCTTCGACTTCGGGTCCGATGGGACGCTCTACGTCTTTGCCGAAAACAGGTACATCGTGAAGGATCCCGCCGGTCTCAACGAGGTCCTCTACGACTTCGGCGCCGCCAACTGGGGGAGCTTTCTCAAGCTCGATAACGAATCTCCCCAGAACGTCTGGTTCGCTGAATCAATGACGGGCGCCGTTCAGTCCGTAGTATCGGACGGCGGCCCGGGCCAGGTGCCGACGTCGCGTGGGACCCGTGGATATAACTTCGACATGGCCGTTAACAGCGGAAACCAGGTCTTCGTGTCGGCGAACACGGGATGGTCGGACCCCAATAAAATATGGTTCTGGACGGGTGCGGCATGGCAGGAGCTGGCAGGTATGGACGGCTCGTCCGGCCCCATTACCTTCGACGCGGCCGACAACCTGTACTACGGCTTCGCGCAGTATAACTCCACGCAGGAAGAGGTGGTCTACTTCACCGATGCGCAGGTCCAGGGAGTGATCAGCGTCGGCCCCGTTCTAAGTGACGCCGACGCGGCGACCTACGCGGAGGACCTGAACACGAACTATGGCCTCGCGTATGAAGCCGGACATGCCGACATATTTTCCTCATCGTCCCTTGGTACAGTGACGAGAATTACGGGTCAAAATGAGCATGGGCCTTTCGGCTGCGGCGACTCGCCGTCGGTAGTAAGGTGCTGGAACGGCGACGCCTACCTCCTGTGCACCGACTGGAGCGATTACGAGAGCACGATATTCCGTCTCCAGCCGCACTCGACGGTTCCCGTCACGATAATGAAAAACCAGGGCGGAGATCAGAACCTCTACGTGTACAACGCGCTCGCCGCGGGAGAGACTATCTACTGCGACGCTTACGCCTGCAATCCTGAACCGCAGGCGCGCGACTTCTGGCTTATTCCGGCAGGAGACGACACAAGCGCGATGACAGAGGTGGACGCCGGCGACGGGGGAGCGCAGGAGCTCGCCCTGATCAAGGGCGGTGCGGGGACAGACCAGAACCTGTACCTGTATAATAACCCCGCACGGGGCGACCGGACGTACTGGGACGCAGATGCGCGGAACCCGTCGGCACTGGCGCGCGATCTCTGGCTCGTCCCTGACGGCAACGATACGGTGCTCGTCGCCGACGGCGGAAGCCACAACTTGAACTACTACATTGCTTCGATGAGAGACCAGGGCGGGGATTACAACCTCTACCTGTGGAACAGCCCGGAGCCCGGCGATTGGAGCTACTGGGACGCAGATGCGCGGAACCCGTCGCCCCTGGCGCGCGACCTGTGGATTATTCCTCAGGGGGACGACGCTGCGGCGATGTGCGGCATGGACACGACGGGCGACGGCGACAGCGACAGCCTGCTGGTTGTGCGGAACGAGGGAGGCGACTACAACCTCTATCTCTGGAACATGCCGCGGCCCGGTGACTTGACGTACTGGGACGCGGAGGCGCGGAACCCGGATGCGCGGGCAAGGGACCTGTGGCTGATCCCGCGGAACGACGATATCTCGGACGTCGCGGGCGTCGACGTGGACGGTGACGGGAATACGTATGACGCGCTGGCAGTTATGGAGAATAACGGAGGAGACTTCAACTTCTTCGTCTGGAACGCGCCGCGGCCCGGTGACTGGACGTACTGGGACGCATTCGCGCGGAACCCGTCCGCAATGGCGCGCGACATGTGGCTGATACCCGCCGGCAACAACACGGTGGATATGGCTGCTCCGCGGCCTGAGCCGACACCTATCTAGCCGGCGCCCACCTCGTAGGTGGGGACGGTATGGTTGGGACAGGCAGTAGATGCGAGGGGCCCGGCGATTGATTCCGCGGGTTATATGCGCGGAGGATCGCCGGGGCCCGCGCGCGGACTATGATTGTGCTGGAGTTGAATTTATATTGAGGGACGACGGATGAACTGCTACGGATGGCTTGTTACTGCTGTTATTATTTGCCGCTTCATTGCGCCCGCTGCCCACGCCGCGGACGAGGGTATTGATGGGGTGCTCTCCTCCGTCGAAGAGCAAGCCCCCCTAGTCATCACGACGGCGGAGTTACCCGGCGGAATGGTGGGCGTGGAGTACGAGCGGGGTCTCTCCGCGGAGGGCGGTTCCCCGCCGTATGCCTGGAGCATTACGGGCAAACCTCCCCCCGGCCTGTATCTGGATGAAGATGGACCGGCCGTCAGGGGAACGCCGGAAGTAGAAGGGGAATTCATTTTCTCCGTAATGGTGACGGGCGGCGGGGGCGCAACCGATAAGAGGGATTATTCAATCAGGGTGATGTCCGTCACCATGCCGTCCCCCGATAAACGGGAGCTTCCTCCACCTCCTCTTGTGCTGCAGGAAGCAGATCTTCCCGAAGGAAAGCTGGGCAGGAATTACTCTGCTTTCCTAATAGCGGAGGGCGGGACACCTCCGTATTTCTGGCTGATCTCCGGAGGGTCTCTTCCCCGCGGCTTAAGCCTGAATGCGGAAAGAGAAAGCAAGACCCAGGATCTTGACAATGGTTTTCGAGCAAATTCCGGAAATATGGTTTACGTGACCCAAAAATGCAAGGGTGGGAAATACCATAGGATGGATTGCAGCCATCTCAAGGATAGGGGAATTGCGATTTCTTTAAGTGATGCTATAGAAGGAGGTTATGTCCCTTGTTTGAAATGCAAGCCGGACGGGTACTACGAGCATGTACATGAAGCTGGCGAGGCTACCATAAAAGACATACCAGAAATGCCCGGCGATTATGATTTTACTGTTACGGTGAGGGATGAGAAGGGGGGAACGGCTGCAGCCGATTACAGCATCTCCATCGGTACGGTAAAGGTTTATATAACGACGGGCTACCTGCCGGACGCGGTTATCGGCGAGGAGTACGATTACCAGCTCGATGCCGTCGGGGGGGTGACGCCCTACTGGTGGCGGATCGAGGCGGGCAGCCTTCCGCGGGGCCTCTCCCTGGACGCGGACGAGGGGTTTATCTCGGGTGTTCCGAAGGAGTCCTCGACCACGTGGGCCGAGGGGATCAGGAAGGACATCGAGGCCGGCCTCTTCCGAGTGCTGGTGATGGACGGCGTCGGCAGCATGGACAGGGCGGAGTTCAGAATCAACGTCGTCGAGAAGCCGGAACAATCGGCCGCGGGGGAGAGGACTCCCTCTCCAACGCCCATTCTCCTCGGTGGGGGCGTCGCGCCGCTGAAACAGAAGGTGGAAAAAGAGGAAGAGGAAGAAGAAGAAGAAAAGGTTGTTGTGGTCACGGAGGAATTGCCTTATGCCAGGATAGACGGTGAATACACGGCTACCCTTGAGGCGGCAGGCGGCTCCCCCCCCTATACATGGTCTATACATGGGAGCATTCCGGAGGGACTTTCACTTGCGGCCGAGGGAATTATCCAGGGTGTGCCCACGGAAGCCGACATGTTTGCGATAAAGGTTCAGGCCAGTGATTCGCTTCAGAAGGTTTCAGAGATTAAAGAGATATCCCTTGAAGTCAAGGACGCGCTAAAGCCGATTACAGGTATGCTGGCTGCTGCGAGCGACGGGAAGGTCGGTCTGGCGTGGGTCAACCCCGCGTACGGAGACTTCGAGGAGGTGAAGATAGTGAGGAACTCATCGGGAGAGCCCGCCGATTCGGACGACGGCGAGATCGCATACCAGGGGAACGGTGACAACACGGTCGATACGGGCCTGGAGAACGGCACGCGGTATTACTACGCCGCTTTCGCCCTGGACGCCGAGGGGAACGAGAGCGGGACCGAGGAGAGCTCGTACGCGTCGGCGGAGCCCATGGATGTGACGCTGACCGGCGAACGTGACCCCTTCGCCGACGAGGTCATCTCATTCGAGCCGCTTACTCCAGTTCCTGCACCCTTTGGCTTTGGGTATCTCCCTAAAAACGTTCTCGGTCCACCTTTTTATGACTTTAGTCAAATACAGCCAGGGGATGAGTGGAAATTGGAGACTTATGTTGTCTCCCTTCATGCTAAGGAGAATAACGACAATGGTGCTACGCCTCCCTATGGCGGGACTATCACATTAAGGTTTAGTGATAATATTGTAGTTAACGAGGAAGGAGTTGATTTTTCGGTATTTAGTACTAGCTTTCTTCTTTCTATTCAGAAGAAGTGCCCTGAATGCGGGGAATGGGTGCATATAGATAAGGAAAAGTGCCGGCACTGTAAATTTAGTTTTAAAGATGCAACTGGCGAAATTGAGGAGCTTAAAAAAAATTGGATGGAACCTGCTGTAGTTGAAGTCAGTCAAGACGGAGAAAATTTTTATCGTTTTCCAATCGATTACGTTGTTCATTACGATGGTTCAGGTAATACCAATCTTTGTAATCCATATTCCTACAACTGCGGTTTTGCGGGGATATGGCCGGCAAAGAGCTACGCTGTCGCCGACACGGTAGATCCGGCTCGCTCGGGCGGCGACCAATTCGACCTTGATTCGATCACGACGAAGCCGCTGAGCTGGATACAATATATTCGCCTGATAGCTACGGGTGATAAGTGGATAGTCGATATGAATGGCGATCTTGTGAGGCATCCTTCTGATTTTTATGCACTATCGGGGGGGGCAGGGGAGGGGGAAGAGGCAGGAGAGGCGCGTAAATCGGGCTTCGACCTGGACGCCATAGCGGCAATACATTATTAAAATGGTCACCATATTTATTCGTGCAAGTTTGGACAGTCGAAGTCGCAATAACGTAGTTCCAAAATCGCAGTGATAATTCCGAAGCACGAAATCCGAAACTCGAAACAAATCCAAATGACCAAAATTCTAATGACTCAAACAGCTTGTAAGTTTGGAAAAATATTAACGGCGTTTTTAATCCTGACTATTCTTTCGTTTCCCGCCTTGTGCGCCGCCGAAGACGTCGAGGGCGAGGCTACCGCCACGCTCGTTGTGACAAAGGAGTTTTCGCGCCCTCCGCTGGTGGAAAAGAGGTTCACCGCCGACGGTAGGCCGTGCATGGAGGTCCTCAGGAGCTGCGCGCGGGTCGAGACGGCGTACGGGGGCAGCTTCGTCTTGTCGATCAACGGCATAAGCGGTACATCGAACGCCGGCGCCTGGTTTTACTACGTGAACGGCATCATGGCCGACGTCGGCGCGGACCGGCATACTCCGCGCGCCGGAGATTTCATACAGTGGGACTTTCATCCGTGGAGAACCACCGCGTGGATTGCGGCGATCGTTGGTTCGTACCCACAGCCGTTTTTATCCGGGGGATGCCGGATGTTCCATTCCCCGGGGATGTCTGAGCCTTCCGCGCGCCTGGCCGGGAGGTTGAGAGGTCTGGGCGTTGACGGCGTCGTACTGCGCGAACTGGCCGGGACGAAGCCGCCGGGGCCGGGCCCCCCGGCGATAATCGTCGGCAGCCGGGAGGAGCTCGAGAAGGTCGGCTGGGTGAAGGACATCCTGAACGGAGGGCGGAGGGCGGGCTTGTTCATAGATTTCGGGAAGACGGGCATGAATGTTTTTAACGTCGAGGGGCAGCGCGTGAAGACCTTGGCGGATGCCGGGGCCCTCGTCGCTATGAAGCGCGGCTACGGCGCGCCGGCATGGTCGCTCTGGCTCGTGACCGGAACGGATGATGAGAGCGTGTTGAGGGTGCTGGAACTCCTGCTTGACCGCCCTGGGGAGATGGCGTTCCTCTCGGGCGCACTGGTCACGGAGGACGGGGTAAAGAATGTTCCCCTGCCGTAGGGTATCTCCCGGGGGGCTCCATCCCGTAACCGTCCTCGTTTATACGGGAGCGGCGGGAATCGCGGCACTGGTCCTCACAAATCCGGTCTATCTTGTCGGCCTCGCCGCTGTTTTGGTGATTACCCTTATCCGGCTCCGCGCCGGGTCGCTTTTAAGGGAATACCTGTTATTTTTGCTTCCCGTCCTTATCATGATCGTACTCTTTAATGGTATCTTCTCGGGTGAGGGGACTACGGTTTTATTCAGGCTCCCCCGGTTGCCTCTCGTGGGGAGCCGCGCGGTCACCCTCGAGGCGGTCCTGTACGGCATGAACATGGCCGTCAAGATGGCGCTCATACTTACTGTTTTCTGCCTGTATAACACTCTCCAAGACATGGACGCGGCGTTCTCCTTTTTTTCGGGTTTCGCGTTCCGCTCGCTCTTCACAGTGGTCGTCTCAACTCTTATGGTGCCGAGGATGAGGAGGGACCTGGAACGCATCGGCGCCGCCATGAGAAAGAGGGGAGTCAGCTTTTCGTCGGGGTCGATCATATCGAGAATACGCGCATCGTATCCCATCGTTAAGGTGCTCCTCCTTTCTTCGCTGGAGGGCTCCTGGGAGTCGGCGGAGTCGATGCACTGCCGCGCGTTCGGGTCCGGGCGCCGTACCGTTTACCGGCGCGCCGGAATGAAAGGGTGGGACTGGATCGTGATAGCGGCTTCCATCATCTCTCTTTCCGGCTTCGCCGTCGCGGCGGGAGCCGGGAGAGGCTTCATGGAATTCTATCCCGCCGTCGGCCGCCTCTTCGAATGCCGGGATACTGTCTTTCTGGCCTGGATCCTTTCCGGCTTCGTCGTGGTATGTCTTTGCGCGGCGGCCCGTGAGGAACGCAGATGTATTCGCTCGAGAACGTAAGCTACTTCTATCCCGACAGGCCCGCGCCGGCCGTGTCGGGCGTCAACCTTTCGATAGGGGAGGGCGAGTTTCTGCTGGTCACGGGCCCCTCGGGGGGCGGGAAGTCGACGCTTGCCAGGATACTCGCGGGTACCGCACCTCACTTCTACGGGGGGCGCCTCGATGGGGCGGCCTTGTTCAGGGGAGAGGAGATCAGGTATCTCGAAGGAAGGCGTCTCCACAGGGAGGTGGGCATGGTCTTCCAGGATCCCGAGAAGCAGATCGTCATGACCCGCGTCGAGAGCGAGATAGCCTTCGGGTGCGAGAATCTCGGCGTCCCGCCGGCCGAAATAAGGAGGCGGGTCGCGGAGACGGCCGCCTTCCTTAATCTCTCCGGGTTTCTCCGGTGCCGCTGCGAGGAGCTCTCCAGCGGCGAGAAGCAGCGCGTGGCGATAGGGTCGGTACTCTCCATGGCCCCGCGCGTCCTCCTCCTCGACGAGCCGACCTCCCAGCTCGACCCCGTTGCGGCGGAGGAGGTTCTGCGGGCCGTGAAGAGACTGAACGACGAGCTCGGTTTCACCATAGTTCTCATAGAACAGCGGCTGGAGCTTTGCTTCCAGATAGCCGGGAGGGTTATCCTGATGGAGGATGGAAAGATCGTACGGGATTCCACGAGGCAAAATTTTTCCCTCTGGGCAGCGCGGAGCGGGTCCCTGTTTATTCCGCCGGTAGCCCGCTTTTTCGCGATCGCGGGGAGCCGGTCCATCCCGATGACCGTTGGCGACGGCCGGAAGCTCCTGGCCTCATACGAAATAAAAGACGGGCGGCCGGAGGGCCCGCCCCCTTCCCCGGGCGATGTTCTCCTCGATGCGCGGAAATTGCAGCACACTTACTCCGGCGGCGTTGAGGCGCTTAAGGGTGTGGATCTTACCCTGCGCGGGGGAGAGGTGGTCTTTCTCCTGGGGGAGAACGGCGCCGGTAAGAGCACCCTGATGAAAACTCTCTGCTGCCTGTTGCGGCCGTCGAAGGGGAGTGTGACCGTCCTGGGTGATGACATCACCGCCATGGGAGACGGGGACCTTGCGCGCGTCCTCGGCTATCTTTCGCAGAACCCGGATGACTATCTCTTCAACGAAACCGTGAGGGAAGAGCTTCTATTCACGCTGAACAACCTGGGCCTTCCGGATGACGGCCGCCCGGAGAGGCTTCTCGAGCTCCTGGGCATATCATCGATTCGCGACGCGAACCCGCGCGATCTCAGCACGGGAGAGCGCCAGAGGGTCGCCCTGGCATCCGTGCTCGTCACCGATCCCGCGATACTCCTTCTCGACGAGCCGACCAGGGGCCTCGACGGAGGCCTCAAGGCCGGTCTCGGTAAAATCCTGCAGGAGCTTGCCGGTCGGGGAAAGGGGATCCTCGTCGTGACGCAGGATGTGGAGTTCGCGGCAGAGTACGCCCGGCGGGTGATCCTGATGTTCAACGGCGAAATTGTCGCCGATGGTCAGACCCGCGACGTACTCAAGCGCGGTCTTTTCTATTCCCCCCAGATAGCGCGACTTTTCGCGGGAAATGCGGGAAATGTCGTCTCGCTCGAGGACGCATTGAAGGCAATAGGACACCTGGAATAAGAAGCAAGATACAAGAAACAAGATGCAAGATACAAAGGCGTGAAACGTGTAACGTGTAACGTGTAACGGAGAAAAAGAAACAAGATGCAAGATGCAGGATGCAGGAAACAATCACCAATAACCGACGAACACAAGTTCGACCTTTTAGTTTGGTTATTTGGATTTGGAATTTGAATATTGTTTGGTTATTGTTTCTTGTACCTTGATTATTGTTCTGTATTGATTCGTCATTGGGGTTTAAAAAGATGAATCTAGGTCTGCTTTCTATAATTTTCGTGTTATCTATTCTCGCCCTCTTCTTCTGGTATTTCGAGAGGAAGGCCCTGTCATCCAAGGAGGTTACCGTGGTGGCGGTCCTTTCGTCTTTCGCCGTTGTGGGGCGCCTCGCGTTCGCTGCCGTGCCCAGTGTCCAGTTCACCACATTCGTCGTTCTCATCTCCGGGTATGTCTTCGGCTCAACGTCGGGCTTTTCCGTCGGCTGTATCGCCGCCCTGGTCTCCAACTTTTTCCTGGGCCAGGGACCGTGGACTCCGTGGCAGATGCTGGCATGGGGGCTCTGCGGCGGGACGGCCGGCATCGCCGCGCGGTGCCGCTGCAGGTCACCGCGCGTGGTCCTGGTGCTTCTCGGCCTCGTCTGGGGTTATCTCTTCGGATGGATCATGAACGTGTGGATGTGGCTTACATTCGTCCATCCCCTGAACCTGTCAACCTGGCTGGCCGTCAACGCCGCTTCCTTTCCACATGATACGGGTCATGCGGTCTCCAACATTATCTTCGCAGCACTTTTCGGGGGGGATTTCGTCAGGATCCTCACGCGCTTCAAGAAGAGGTTTCATGCAACATTCAATGCCAATGAGAGAGGAGCAACAAACCCGGATTCTGTACAAGCTAACAATACTTGACAGGATAACCCCGGTAACTCCTGGCAGGCACGATAATAATGGATAGGGTGTTTTCTATCCTGTTAATCATTTTGGTTCTATTCCATATCGTGTGGGTAGAGTGAGTATGTTTAAAACCACAGAGTACACGGAGAGCACGGAGTGAAAAAAGGGTATTATCGAGGCAAAACGTCCAACCCATATGATAAATAGAAGGGTTCCAGTGAAAATTTTCATGAACAGTACGGTTAAAGTGCTCCGGAGCGGTATTCCAATGCTCGTTCTTCTGTCGTCTCTGTGTTCTCCGTGGTAAGTAATTGGCTGTTACCCACACAAAATGGAAGAAAACCATCATTTCTAATACTCTTCAAGGTAAACCGTTGTGGTGTTTTATACTTATATTAGGGATATTAGGGATAACCCGCTGGATGCGGAGCCTCTTTTCATGTAAAATGTTTTTTATAAGGCAATGAAACGGGAGAAGAGATGAAGGTGCTGTTTCACGACAAGGTTTTTGCTGTCGCCGTGGCTGCGTCCGCCACGGTTCACCTGGCCGTTTTCTCCGGCGTCCCTTCCTTCCGCATCTCCCGGGAAGACACGCGGCAGGAGACGTATATCGAGTTCATCTACTATCAAATTCAAGCCGGTCAGGACGGTCTCGATAAAACCGCCGCGATTGATGAGCGGAGCGAGCCGGTGAAGGTCGAGGCGGAAGCCGTGGAGGTCAGGGACGTCCATCACCTGCTCCAAAAGGAACACGAGACGGAAGAGGAATCCGTTCCCCACCTCCCTGATCGGAAAATAAACGTCAGGGTGCGCGATGAGACCGGGACGTCCCCGCTTTTCAAGGATGCCGGGATGTTCGAGGAAGGGAAGCTGCTCAACGAGTACGCCCGCACGCTGGACAGAATCATAGAGAGCTACGGGTGTATCTCGTATCCGAGCCATCAGCGACGACGCTTTATCGATGGCTCCGTATTGATATACTTCCGGGTGCGCAGAAACGGCTCCCTGAAATTCGCGACGGCGCGCAAGGGCGCATACTCGAACTGCCCGGAATTCAGGGCTGCCGCACTCGACGCCGTGAGGAGGGCCTCCGCCCACTTCCCGCCCTTTCCTGAAGGCTTGAAGAGAGAGGAGATCCTATTCTCTCTTCCCGTCTCATTCACCCTGGAAAGATAGGAGATGATTTCCCGGACAGCCGCCAGACCGGGGAGCTGTGGTCTATTCCCGGGGGCTCTTTTCTTCGTTGCCTGCATTTTAATTCTGGGGGCGGGGTTTCTTCCGGCCCTTTCTCACAGGAGCGGCGCCCCCGTTATCCTGGGGCGGTACTCCGCAGCCTATGTAGTTTTCCTCGCGGCATACGGCACCCTGTTATTCAACAGCATTTTTCTTTTTTTCAATCACAGGAACAATAACCTGGCTGTTATGCTTTCCCGCTTTCACCGTACCTCTTTTGTGAAGTTCGCCGTCCTTACGGTAATTCTCTTCTTTCTTCTCGTGCAGTTCAGCCTTTACCCTGGACAGAGGATTCCGCGTGCAGCCGTATGGTGCCCGATCATTCTTGCGGCGCTCTTTATCAGCTTTGCACTTATCTCCCGCCGCCCCTGGTTTCTCGTCCCCTTATTACGGCTCGAAAGGTTATTCGCGTCGCGCTTCATGAGCTGTTTAGTCGCTTTCGGCATCGGCGCCCTTCTGAGCCTTTTCCTCCTGGAGCTTATCCTGCGCGTTTGGCAGCCCGTTCTCGTGAGCAGCTCCTGTTTCGTGAAGGATCCCGAGATCGGCTATCGCCTGGGGGAAAGCACGCCGGGCACGAACTCGATGGGCTTCCGGGACAGGGAGCGCTGCTTCGAAAAAGAGCCCGGGGTTTACAGGATCGTGGCGCTGGGCGATTCGTTCGCTTTCGGCTGTGTCAGCCGCGATGAAAACTATCTGGCGCTTCTTGAACAACGGCTCACCGGGCAGCTCTCGCGCCCCGTGGAAATCATCAACCTGGGTATACCGAGCTACGGTCCCAAAGAGGAGCTGAGGCTCCTCGAAAAGCTGGGCATCAAGTACTCTCCCGACCATGTCATGGTCAACTTTTTTGTCGGCAACGACTTAACCGACAACAAGCCGACTTTCAAGGATAAGATCCTGCTGGATGGAATGGTTTTTAATGTGCATGCCTTTCCGCAGGGGATCCTCATGTTTCAAAATTGGTACCTGCATCACTATTTAAAGGTTGGATGGACGGCACGCAATACGCGTGGTGGCGGAGAGGAGACGGCGGTCACGGGGACGGATCGCCCCGGGGCGTTCGAGGCGGCGGAGGCGGGGCAGTCGCGGACAAAACCGGTGCCGGTTCTCGCCGAGAGGGAGTTCAACCGGGGTCTGAGTGTTTATGCCTCGCTCTTTCTTCGCTCGAGGGAAGAGCTGCTCGGGGAGAGGTTCGAATACGTGAAATCATTTATCCAGCGCATGAGGTCCGTTTCCGAACAAAACGGGGCTGGTTTTTCCGTTGTCTTGCTTCCGGAGCAAATGCAGGTTGACCGGGCGTTGCGGAGGAAGGTTCTCCGCGAGAACGGCTTGAGCGAGGCTGATTATGATTTTGAGGCGCCGAGCAGGCTCTTTGAGACCTTTGGCGAAGAGGAGGGTATTCCGGTCCTGGATCTTCTGCCCTTCTTCAAGGAAGGGTGCAGGCGAGAGAAGCTTTACTTTCCTCTGGACTCTCACTGGAACGAGCGCGGGAACCGCATCGCCTCGGATGCCATCGCTGATCTGTGGAGGAATAATAAGAGATGATCCCGGACAGGTCCCCCGAAAAGAGACGAAAGAGCGCCTTCTGGAATAGGGATTTTCCCTATGCTGCCCTGATTACTCTCCTGTGCCTCTTCTTCTTCCACGAGGTGCTTCTCAACCCGTCGAAGATGCTGTACTATCTCAGGTCCGACCTCTGCCGTTTCCTCGTCCCCAAGGTAACATTTATCGTCGACTCGTTTTACAGCGAGGGTGTCTTCCCCCTCTGGGAGCCTTTCGTCTATTCAGGCAAGCCGCCGCTGGGCGTTCCCCAGCTTGGTCTCTTCTACCCGTTCTTCATCTTTGTAATCCTCTTTTCCACTACGTGCGCCTACGGATACCTGTTCGCCGTCCACTATATCATCGGCGGCCTGGGGATGTACCTGTACGTCAGGGAGATAAGCGGGGAGAGGAGGCAGGCCTTCCTATCCTCCATCGTCTTTATTTTCTGCGGTTATATGTCCGCCAGGGTGCTTATAGGCCAGTACTGGCATATAAGCTCGATGTCCTGGATCCCGTTCATCTTCTTTTTTTCGGAGAGGGTGATAACAAAGAGGAGCTTCCTCGCCGGCGTGCTGCTGGCGGGGGCTCTCGCCATGCAATTCCTGGCGGGCCACACGCAATATTTCTTCTACACCGCTTTCGTTCTTTTCCCGTATATAATCTTCAGGCTCCTGGGCGAATTGAGGAGCGCCGGCCTCTCCCGGTGCGCGCGGGCCGCTCTCATCTTTCTATTTTCCGGCGCCATTTTTCTACTGCTTAGCGGCGTGCAGATGCTTCCATCGCTGGAGTACGGGCGCTATATTTACCGGGCCAACATGTACGATTTCGATATCGCCTCCGGTTTTTCGCTGATGCCCGGCGACCTCCCTGCACTCATCTTCCCGAACATCAAGGGCTCGGCCGTCGATTTTTCCTACTGGGGTCTGTTTAACTTCTGGGAGGTCTGCGCCTACATGGGGCTTTTGCCCCTTATGCTGGGTGCCTGCTCCATCCTCTTCTGCCGCAATCGTTACAACACCTTTTTTATTCTTCTCCTCCTTTTCTCCATTCTTTTTTCCATGGGGAACACCGTTCCCTTATTTTCCCTCCTGTACCACCGCTTCCCCGGCTTCAACCTGTTCCGCTGTCCAAGCAGGATGCTGGTTATCTACAGTTTTTCTTTCGCCCTGGTGAGCGGCTATGGCTTCTCTGTCATCTGCAGCGGCGGCCGGCGCACGGGAGTGAGAAGGCTGCTGGTGCTTTTTCTGTTACTGTTCGTATCGCTGCTTTCCGCCATAGGCGCATTCGCCGTTTTCAGGGAACAGGCGGTAAACGCGGGGAAGGTAATTGTAGCGTTCATCTTCAACCTCGATCCCCATGGCGCGCACACGCGCAGCCTCTCAGAGTGGCAGGGGCTGGTCCCCGGCTACTATGACAGGATCAGGGAGAGCCTTGTCTCCCCCTGGCAGTGCGCGAACCTGGCGATAGCCGCGTCCGTCTGCGTCCTGCTGCTGTGGAAGCGCCTGAAGACCGGCACGGCTCTTTTCGTCGTGTGCACGGCGATATTGATCGACCTCTGGTCGCTGGGCATGCCGATGATTATGGTCAAGTCCCCCGGCGAGGTATACCGCGCGGGGCCGGCCATGCGGTTCCTGAAGGGAGAAAAGGGCCTCTTCAGGGTGCACGATCGCGGGGAGGTGGCCCCCATCGAGGTAACGGAACCTGGCGGAATATTCAGGATCGAAGGTTTTGAATCGATCTTCCTGAAATATTACATTCAGTATCTCACCTGTCTTAAGTGCGACGAGAAGCGGTGGCTCGGGATCGAGGACGCCGATTTCGAGATGAGAAACTATCTCAAAATATCCAACATCGATTTCGATTCGATCGCAGGCCTCGATGACAACCTCAATCTGCTCGACCTTCTTAACGTCAAGTACGTTATCACCGCCGAGCCTCTCTCTCACCCGGGCATGGACCTGGTCTACAGCGGGGAGAGGGTTCAGACTGATGATAACACGCTCGAAAAAACGGTCGTCCCCGTATTTATCTATTTGAACAGCAACCGGCTGCCCAGGGCATTTGTAGTCAGGGAGGCCGTGCTCGCATGCGACGATATCGAAAGCCTGCGGATGCTCAAGACGCACGACCCGAGGAAGGTCGCAGTGCTCTCATCCCCGTCGGGTCGAATGAAAAACCCCGGAGAATACCGGGAGGCGGAAGTCGTGGCCTACTCCCCCAATAGAATAGAGGTGGCGGTGGACCTCGATGAGGGAGGTTTCCTGGTCCTGAGCGAGGTCTGGTATCCGGGATGGCGGGCGGTTGATAACTGCGATGAGGAACTCCCGGTTCTCAGGATCAACCATTGTCTTAGAGGGGTCTACCTGGAGCCCGGCATGCACAGGGTCGCCTTCGAGTACCGGCCTGCCAGTTTTATTACCGGCCTCCGCTTATCCATTATAGGCGTGGTTCTCTTCTGCCTGTTTCTGGTACTATCCCTCGTGCATAGCGGACGGCGAAGTCGCTGAAGGTACAAAAGATATGATTATTCCGGGCCAGGATATAACTTTCGATCAATCAGGGGCTTCCGCTGTCGGTGCGTGCCGTTCCGATGGAAACCAACCCCTGTGGATGAGGTATTGAGCATGGGCGCCATGGATTATCTGAGACACGCTCCGAGGATGTTCATAAAGCGCGGGCCTCCGCTTTATCTGGTCTTCTTTGTGACCGATCGCTGCAACGCCAGGTGCAGGCACTGTCTCTTCGGGGACGGTTCGGTTTTTCCCGACGTCGCGAGCGAGCTGTCCCTCGACGAAATCGAGAGATTGACGGAGAAGATGGGGCGGCTCATGTTCCTGCTGCCGACAGGCGGCGAGCCGTTTCTCAGGCAGGACCTCGGGGAAATCGTCGGGGCGTTCTACCGCAACACGGGTGTCAGGAACGTTGTTATACCGACCAACGGGAGCCTGACGGACCGTGTGCTCTCCACCGTAGAGAAGGTTCTTTCATCCTGCCCCGAAATCACGCTAGGCATAGATGTCTCTCTAGACGCTGTCGGTGAAAAGCATGACGAGATCAGGGGTTTTCCCGGCCTCTTTTCAACTGCCGTCACGACCTTCAGGGAGCTGAAGCGCATAGAAGAAAAGGACCCCCGGCTTAACGTGAACATCGAGTCTACCGTCTCATCCTTCAACGACAGGCTGCTCGACGAGAACTACGAATATTTTGTGAGGGAGCTGAAGCCGACGGCGCTTTTCACCCTCCTCACGCGGGGAAACCCGAAGGAGCCGGCCAGCCTCAACTTCGATATCGGCAGGTATCTGAAATACGCGGAGCGCCTCGAGAAGGGGCTCCTCTCCGGGGAGCTGAGCGGCTACCGGCATTTCCCGTTCTCGGATTTCATAAACGCCAAGAGGATCATCAGGCACAAGCTGATCGCGAGGATCGTCGGGGAGAACCGGTTTATCCTTCCATGCTACGCGGGGAGACTCGGGGCGGCGCTTTTCGCGAACGGCGATGTCTACCCCTGCGAGCTCCATACCGACATGAAGCTGGGAAATGTCAGGGATTACGGTTATGATTTCAGAGAGATATGGAGGGGCCCCGAAGCCCGAAAGGCCAGGAAGAGGATAAGGAAAGAGAGATGTTTCTGTACCTACGAGTGCTTTCTAACCCTCAACATCCTCTTCAATCCGCTCTATCTCCCTCGCGTTCTGTTGCACTGGCTCCGGATAAAATTAAGCCGCGCGAGGAGGTGTTGAGATGAACCCCGGTTTTAAAAAAAGTCATGTTTTTCCTACTTCGCAAATATGAAAGCGCTCGTTTTTATTCCGACATATAACGAGAGGGAAAACATCGAGCCCCTTACCATGCAGATACTGGGGCTCGGGAGCTCCATATCGGTTCTGGTCATAGATGACAACTCCCCGGACGGCACCGGGGAAATCGCCGATAAGTTGGCGGAGGGGGAGCCGAGGATCTCGGTCCTCCATCGACAGTCGAAACAGGGCCTCGGTACGGCTTGTATTGCGGGCTTTTATTTCGCTCTTGCAGCGGACTTTGATTTTATTATCGAGATGGATGCCGACTTCTCCCATGACCCACGCTACTTGCCGGAATTGATCGGCGCCGCGGAGGCTGCGGATGTGATCGTGGGCTCCCGATACGTTCGCGGCGGCGGCGTGAGGAACTGGGGCGTTCACCGGAAGTTCCTGAGCAGAAGCGCAAACTTTTTTGCCAGAAAGATGCTGGACCTCCGGGTCCACGATTGCACATCGGGATTTCGCTGCTATCGAAGGGATGTTCTGGAAAAGCTCAAGCTCGATGACATTGTGTCGAACGGGTACTCCTTTCAGGTTGAGGTCCTGTACCGATGTAAGCTTGCGGGACTGAAGATCGTTGAAATTCCCATTATATTCGTTGACAGGGAAAAGGGGAAATCGAAGATGTCCGGGGATGAAATCATCAAGGGCATGCTCAGCGTTTTCCGCCTGAGGAGCAGGTTCAAAAGATGGTGATTGTCACCCGTCGCCCATGATCGGCAGGAGAGAAGATACAGGGTTCCCGTTTCCGGCAGCTTTTTTCACCGCCCTGACGTCCGCCATAGCGGGGCTGTTCATCTGCCTCGCTCTCCGGCGGGGTTCGGCTGATGGCAACCTCTACATGACTTGTGCAGTCCCCCTGTGGTGCGGCCTCCTGGGTCTGCTCTTTTGGTTCGGGATCTATCTTCGCCGGGGAAGGGGAACCGCCCTCTCGGCCAGCCTGCCCTATGCAGCCTTCCTGATTCTCCTTTTTTTTCTCCCTGATTATTATGTCGGGAAGGGACCCAGGCTTGTGGTCTCATTATCTATCCTGGCGATTACGGTCCTCTGCTTGTTCGTGATGGCATTTTCAATCTTTTCCCGCCGCTGGCGAGCTTTCGAGGAGTCGGCGGCTAAGTCGTCTGCGAAGGTAATCGCCGCGGCATGCGTGTTGTTTATCGGAACTGCTATCGCGTATGGGATTATACGGTATTATCATTTCGGTTATGCAGGTCTCGACCTGGGTCTTTTCATACAGTCCTACTGGACGACGCTCCGCGGAAAGCTGTTTTGGAACACGCACGAGCTCTATCCGGGAGGTTCACGTTTCGGTAAGCACTTTTCGCCGGTGATGTTTCTTATCTTCTCGTTCTTCAGCCTTTGCCCGCATTTTATAATGCTCCTGTGCATCTATTCGATTTGCCTGGGTTTGGGCTGCATCGTAGTCTATCTGCTTGCCAGGGATTCCATTGGGAGATATGCAGGCATATGTTTCGGCGTCAGTTTCCTGCTGTATCCGGGGATAGTGTACGGGGTCTGCGATGGATACTACATGCTCCATTACACCCCGCTCTTTCTCCTTCTCGCCCTGTACTATTTCAAGAAAGAGAAACTGGGTCTCTTCTCCCTTTTTATTGTTCTGAGTCTTTGCACCAGGGAGGACATTGCACTTACCACCTTCTTTTTCGGCATATACGCCGCGCTTCAGAAGAGAAAGGCGGTATGGGTGCTGCTCCCAACGGTTTTGAGTGCTGCGTGGTTTGGTGCATCCATGGCAATCATAATTCCCGCCTTTGGTCCCGGCACCATGTGGGAGTTTTTCGAGGACACGGGAGGATCCCCGGAGGGCGTGATACAGAGCATTATCCATAATCCCGGTTTTATACTGGCCCGATTCACTTCTCCGGGGTACATAAAATTGATCTATCTCATCCTCATGCCGTTAGCCGTTGTTTTGCCCCTCCTGGGCGGCGAGATCATCTTTGCGCTGCCGACCCTTGCGATTATCGGCCTGTCATCAAGAGAGCAGACACGATCGATCTACGGGTACTACTATTTGCCCCTGATCCCGTTCATATTCGCGGGGGCGATAACGACCGTGAAAAGGCTCTGCTCCGGGAAGAGACCGGCTTTTATCTCGGAACGTCAGAAGGTCAAACTGTTATGTGCGTTCGTTCTCTTTCTTTCCCTGGCCGTATTCGTGAGAGGCCCTCTTGCCGAGATACTGGCCCATGGCATATCTAGGCCCTATAATGTTCGCTTGGGGAAAGGATACAATGAGACATTGTGGAAGGTCATGGGGCTGGTTCCGGCAGATGCGAGCGTCTTCATGCCAAGGTACCTTATGCCGCACCTGGCGAAAAGGATGTTCGTTGCTCCCGATGTTCCCTACGATGCCGAGTACCTTATTGTTGACTCCCGCACCGAGGATAAGCGGACGGCGGAGATTCAGAAAGATGTTTTCATCCAGTCCCTCGACGGGAACCCTGATTACGACAAGCTCTTCGACGAGAAAGGCGTGAAGCTCTACCGGAGGAAGTAGTATACTGCGGCAGTGAAATTAACCGGACGGCTAACCCCGGGCTTGAAGGTGTCTGACCTGCCTGTAATACCAAAATGATAATGTCCGGTTTGGCCAAAGTAGAAATGTCCGGTTTCAGATTGGCTATAATGCCTCTAGAAAGGATGGGAGGAGGCTATTGTGGCAAGAAAGGACATTATCGTAATGA
>Ga0222683_1000281_pt1 | contig 20198 bp, 20 predicted proteins | sample AntAcemetage1073_FD_179841 | JGI IMG/M metagenome (GOLD analysis project Ga0222683, IMG submission 179841) | Saline water microbial communities from Ace Lake, Antarctica - #1073 | ecosystem: Environmental > Aquatic > Non-marine Saline and Alkaline > Saline | place: Antarctica: Ace Lake... | reverse complement strand
ATAATGTAGAACATATAGGTACAAGTGTGTAACGCAAGTAGAGAAAGTTAAAGATGTAAGTTATGAGTTTAAAGAAAGAAAGTAATGGCGTGTTGCCTGCCGCATTGACTGGAAGATCGGCGGACTGGGTGACTGGTAGACTAATTTAAATGCTAAACTGGGTAACCGAGTAGTTAATTAGCTTGCATCTCGTACCTTGTAACTTGTATTTAATGCTAACGACTATTCACTAACGACTAACGACTAAATAGAGGAGGAGAAAATTGGATCCAGAAAAGCTTATTATTTTTGGAGGAAACAGGTTACAGGGTACGGTGAAAATTGACGGAGCAAAAAATTCAGCTTTGTCTATTATGGCGGCAACTTTATTAACTAAAGATGTTTGTATTTTAAGGAATGTCCCTCGTCTTACAGATGTCGATATTATGGCTAAAGTTATAAGGAAGTTAGGGGTTAATGTGGAATGGAAAGAAGATAATACCCTCTATATTGATTCTGATGATTTTAATAATTGTGAAGCTCCTTACGAATTGGTTAAAATGATGAGAGGCTCTATTTTAGTAATGGGGCCGCTTTTGGCTCGTTTAAAAAGAGCAAAGATATCTTTACCCGGGGGCTGTGCTATTGGTGCTCGTCCGGTTGATTATCATTTAAAAGGATTTGAGGCTTTAGGCGCTCAAGTTGAAATGGAAAAAGGTTATATTGAAGCGAAAGTTAATAAATTAAAAGGAGACGATATATACTTGGATTTCCCCAGTTTGGGAGCGACCGAAAATATAATGATGGCTGCCTCTTTGGCGGAAGGCTTAACTACAATTGAAAATGCAGCCAAAGACCCTGAAGTAGTGGAATTAGGGCATTTCTTAAATAAGATGGGAGCTAAAGTTGAAGGATTAGGAACTGATTTAATAAAAATAGACGGAGTAAAAAAATTACATGGAGTTGATTATACTATAATCCCTGACCGCATTGAAGCAGGTACCTATATGGTAGCTGCGGCTATCACGGGCGGAGATGTTTTAATAGAAAATGTCGATCCGTTATTATTAAAACCATTGGTAGTAAAGTTAGAAGAAACAGGGGTACAAATTGAGTTAGAAAAGAATTTGATTAAAGTAACAGGACCAGACAGAGTTAAAGCAGTAGATATTAAAACTTTACCTTTCCCTGGATTCCCAACCGATATGCAGCCCCAATTTATGGCTTTATCCTGTGTAGCAAAAGGTACCAGTGTTATTACCGAAACAGTATTTGAGAAAAGATTTGTTCATATCGGTGATTTAAAAAGGATGGGAGCGGATATTAAAGTAGAAGGGCACAGTGCTATTATTAAAGGAGTAAAAAAGTTAAGTGCTGCTCCGGTAATGGCTTCAGATCTAAGAGGCGGAGCAGCTTTGATATTAGCAGGTTTAGTAGCAGAAGGAACCACCGAGTTAAGCAGAATATATCATCTAGATAGAGGATATATAAAGTTAGAGGAAAAACTAACTTCTTTAGGTGCGGATATTAAGAGAGTGAAAGAGTGAATTAGTTAGCTAGTTACTTGGTTGCCTGGTTAATTAGTTAAATTCAAGTAGATAAAGATTTGTCGAAAACTAAAAACCAACTAACCAGTTAACTAATTAACCAACTAACTAAATAGGGAGAGGAGAAGATAAACATGCTGGGAATGGACAGAAGTCTGGGTATAGATTTGGGTACCGTAAGTGTCTTAATCTATCAGAAAGGGAAAGGAATTGTCCTTCAAGAACCTTCCGTAGTCTCTATTTTAAGAGATAGCGGAAAAGTTTTAGCTGTGGGAGAAGAAGCCAAACAAATGTTAGGGAAGACACCGGGGAACATAATTGCTATTCAGCCTATGAAGAGTGGAGTTATCGCTGATTACGAGATAACAGAAAAGATGTTGAGTTATTTTATCAGAAAAGTTTGTGGTAATAGTAAGGTGTTTCGTCCTCAGGTAGTAATTTGTGTACCGTCGGGAGGAACAGAAGTAGAAAAAAGAGCAGCGATAGAAGCAGCTATGCAGGCTGGAGCAAGGAAAGCTTATTTAATCGAAGAACCGATGGCGGCAGCTATCGGGGCCGGTTTAGATATCAGTGAACCTTATGGCAATATGATTGTTGACGTGGGGGGAGGAACCGCAGATATTGCCGTTATCTCTTTAGGTGGAATTGTGGTAAGTGAATCATTGAGAGTAGCGGGTAATGATTTTGATGAAGATATTATTAGATATATTAAAGAAAAATACAGGTTAATGATTGGTGAAAAAACTGCTGAAACTTTAAAGATTGAAATTGGTGCCGCAATGGAATTAGAAGAAGAATTGTTTAGCAAAATAAGAGGAAGAGATTTGGTATCCGGGTTGCCCAAGAGTCTTTCGATCGGTTCTAACGAAGTACTAAAAGCCATATCTTCTTCATTAAAGACAATAATAGAGGGAGTTAAAACAGTTATGGAAAAAGTTCCTCCTGAACTGGCTGCTGATATTGCCGATAAAGGAATTATTACCACCGGTGGAGGGGCATTGTTGAGAAATTTCGATAATCTATTAACTGAAGTGACTGGGATACCAGTTTATTTAGCTGAAAACCCAATTTCTTGTGTAGCTTTAGGAGCGGGGAAAGTTTTGGATAATATCCATGTGCTTAGAAGTGGATTAGTAAGTTCGTACAAGTAACTAGTCGTTAGCATATAATTAGCGTATAGCGGGTAGCGTTTAGCGTATAGTTTTGAATTAATAAGATGCTTATACTAATTAAAATAAAAAGTTAAAACTAAAAACGAAAAACTAAAATTTAAAACTCAAAATTTTTTCATTCAAAATATTGTTTTTAATGTAGGGGTCGGATTTATCCGACCCGGAGTATTATTGAAATTTTTTACACGGACTCAATGTATCAAGTTTATTTAATTCAACGTAGCTTGTCGTGTTGTTATTAAATGCTAACGACTATTCACTATTCACTAACGACTAAATATAAAGAAGGTAAAAAGTGAAGATAAAATTAAATAAAAATATTTGTATAACAATTATATTTATTTTATTAATTTTATTTAGTACGGGAATAAATTTAGCTTTTAGCCAGACTGCTTTTATGTCAGTTTCAGAGATAAAGCCAGGGATGGAAGGGATAGGAAAAACCGTTTTTCATGGAACGCAGATAGAAACTTTTCAGGTAGATATCATAGATATAGTTAAAGGTGAAGGGAGTATAAATTATTTTATTTTAGCTAATTTAAACGGAAATAAGATTGAAGAAAGTGGCGGTATTTCAGCGGGAATGAGCGGCAGCCCGGTCTATATAGATGGCAGATTAATTGGAGCCGTATCTTATGCCTGGGAAATGAGCGAACACAACCTCTGTCTTATCACCCCTATTCAGGAGATGTTAGAAATATTTGATCTCCCCTATGGAGACAATCAGACCGTATTGCAAGAATATAAAATTGATAATTCTTTATATTTTACAGAGGAAAAGACCAACAAAATAATTGTTAAAAATATTTTGCAAAATAGTAGTTTTCAAGGAGTAGCAGACCAAGAGGAAATTATCTTTTCCCCCGTAGTTTCACCGATTATTATAAATGGTATTAGGGGTAGAAATTTAGAGAGATTAAGCAGTTCTCTAAAAAAAATTAACCTTATACCCATTCAAGGAATTGGGTTTAACGAAAATAGTGATTTGAACTTTCAAGAGGTAGGAGAAAGGCCTTCTAATAAAATAGAAGCTGGTTCAGCCATAGGAATACAATTGACTCGGGGAGATGTCAATATTACCTCTATCGGAACATTAACTTATCGAGAAGGAGATAAAATTCTGGCTTTAGGACACCCTTTTTTAAATAAGGGTGAAGTTTCGTTCCTTCTTTCTGCAGTGTATGTTTATTATAGCTTTCCCAATCTAGTTATGCCCTTTAAATTAGGTTCTTCTATAAATTTAGTGGGGAAAGTCGTTCAGGATAGAGAGGCAGGTATATCAGCCATACTGAATTCTTATCCCCGGATTATTCCGCTTAAAATACAAGTAACAGACGTTAATTCAAGATTACACTACCAGATGGAAGTCCAGATGATAAATGATTATGATCTAATGGAACCGCTGGTTTCTAATATAACCGTGCAGGCTATAGATAATGCTCTGGACAGGATTGGAGTAGGAACTGCTCAGATAGAAATAAGGATAAAAGGGAAAAAAGAAGGACAAGAACTTTTCCGGAAGAATATGTATTACAGTTCAGATGACATAGCCATACAGGCAACTTCCGAAATTCCAGAAATTATAGATTTAATCGTAAATAATTATTTTGAAATAGTTGATTTGACGGCGATAAATATTGATATTAAAATAGATAATAAAAGAAAAATTGGCAGGGTAGAGGAAGTTGTATTAGAAGATTCCTCAATTAAAACGGGAGATTACCTTAAAGCGAAAATTAAAATTAAACCTTTTCGAGGAGAGTTAATCGAAAAGATGATGACTATTCAAATCCCTTCAGATACACCTCCAGGCGAAGCTTTATTAATGGTAAATGGAGGAGCAGAGTTAGACAATCAACAAGAAGAGTTTGTTAATAGCAATAAACAGGGTTGTAAAAGTTTAGAAGAGATCCTTAAGGATATTTCTGATCGGCCAAGGGGCAATCAAATTATCGGAGAGGTAATTATATATTCTAATGGATTGTCTAGCGAAGAAAATATTAGTAATGGTGATCTAACCAAAGAGAAAGAAAAAGAAAATTTACTGGTTTCTGAGATTGAAACAGATATGGTTATAGAAGGATATCTGGAGGTTTCTTTTGCAATATTAGAAAATAAATTAGTCGTTAGTGAATAGTGAATAGTCGTTAGCAATAAACGCAAAATGCAAAACTAGTTTTTGGTTTATGGTTTTTAGTTTTTAGATAAGGAAATTAGTTTTCAGTTAATAGTTGCAAGATGTAAGGTACACAGTTTATTCAAATTTACAGTCGCTTAATCAATTCAGTTAACTTGTTTTGATTTTATTTCCTTAACTAAATAACTAGGTAACTAGCTAACCAGCTAACCAAATCAATTAATGGGGTTGAAAGATGAAAATAGTAGCTTTAATTGCAGCTGCCGGTAAAGGGAAAAGGATGAATGCTAGAATAAGCAAACCCTTCATTCCTATTTCGAGCAAGCCAATTTTAGCCTACACTATCGAGAAATTTGAAAAATGTAAACTAATTGATAAAATATATCTTATAGTTAATCCTAAAGAAAAGGAAATGTGTTACAAAAGTATAATATTAAGATATAACTTTTCCAAAATTCAAGAATTAGTTGATGGAGGAGAGACCAGGCAGGATTCAATATATAATGGCCTTAAGGCGCTGGATAAAGACACGGATATAGTAGTGGTTCACGATGGTGCACGTCCTTTAGTTGAAGAAACTATCATTCAGGATTCAATTGAAAATGCACAGAAATACGGAGCAGCGATTGCAGTTATTCCCATTAAAGACACTGTAAAAAAAAGTGAAAATAATTTTTTTATAAATAAAACTCTTAATCGAGAAGAGATATGGAGAGCTCAAACTCCCCAAACTTTCAAATATGATATAATTTTATCTGCCTATCATCAGGCTTGCAAAGATAAATATTTAGCTACAGACGATGCCGCAATTGTGGAAAGATATGGGCATAAAGTAAAATTGATAATAGGTTCGGAGGAAAATATTAAAATAACTACTCCCTTTGATATAATTGTAGCGGATATTTTTCTAAAGAAAGGATTTGGATTTAAGTTTAAATTATGAATAAAATTGAGATAGATAGCTATTCCAAGATAAATCTGACTCTACACATACTGGGGAAGCGTCAGGATGGATATCATGATATCGAGACCATAATGCAATCTGTTAACCTATCTGACAGAATATTTATCAAGAAAGAAAAGGAAGGAATAAAGATAAAGTGTAGTCATCCTCTAATTCCTGTCGATACCCAAAGTTTAACCTATCGGACAGCAGAGAAGATTCTTAACCGGTATAGAGTAACAAAGGGAGTCAGAATAGAAATTGATAAAAAAATTCCTTTAGCCAGTGGGATGGCGGGTGGGTCTGCTAATTCCGCTTCCATTTTGGTGGGAATAAATAAACTTTTTACCTTAAATTTAAGCAATAAAGATTTAAGAGAAATAGGAGAAGAATTAGGGATGGATGTCCCCTTTTGTATACAGAATGGTACTGCCCTTGCTTATCATAGGGGAGAAAAAGTAACTCCTCTATCCTCGATTAATCCAGCACTGTGGACTATAATAATAAATTCTGGTTTTGAAATACCCACCAAGTGGGCCTATAACAATCTTGATTTGGAACGGATTAAGAAGGAGAAAAACAATACCAAAGCCATGCTTAAAGCCTTAAAAGAGAGAGAGCTTCAGGGGATTACAAAAAATCTATTTAATTCTTTCGAAGGGCTAATAATTAAAAAATATCCGGAAATTGGAAAAATTAAAGATAGATTGATAGAAGAAGGTGCCATAGGGGCACTTATGTCTGGAAGCGGTCCTACGGTTTTTGGAATAGCTCAAAATAAAGAACAGGCTTTAAAAATTTACGAAAAATTAAAATTAGAATATAAATTAATCTGGGTAGTGCAGACTGTTTAGTTAACTAGTTACGTGGTTACTTGGTTAATTGGTTAGCTAGTTAAGAAAAGAGAAGATAAAAAACAGGAGTCTGAAGATAAAACAGTATCGAGTATATAATATGTAGTAAAGAAGAAAAGTGTAGAGCGGAAAGAGGAACAGTGATAAGTAATGAATAATAAGGGGAAAGAGTTAGCTGGTTCGTCAGTTAACTTGCTATTTCTTTAGTTAACCAGTTAACCAACTAACCATGTAACTAAGTAACTAATAGTGAGGTAAATTCATGCGGGTAGGTTTTGGATATGATGTTCATCCTTTAATTCTGGGGAGAAAATTAATTTTAGGAGGAGAAGTTATTCCTTATCAAAAGGGTTTGGATGGACATTCAGATGCCGATGCCTTAGTTCATTCTTTAATAGATGCTTTATTGGGGGCAGCAGGTGAAGGAGATATCGGTCAACATTTCCCGGATAATGATGAACAATATAAAGATATTTCAAGTCTAAAGTTATTGGAAAATACTTATGAAATATTAAAAAATAACAAACTTACCATAAATAATATAGATGTTTCCGTAGTAATAGAAGAACCACGAATTGCACCTTTTATTATGAGCATGAAAAATAATATAGCCCAAGTTTTAAAAACATCTCCCGGAAAGATAAATATTAAAGCTACAACTAATGAGAAGTTGGGCTTTATTGGGAGAGGAGAGGGCGTAGTTTCTTATTGTGTGGTTAGTTTGAACGAGTACACAAAAAAACAGTAAATAAGTGATGAGTAATGAGTGATAAGGAAATGAGATAGATAGTTAATTGGTTACCCAGTTACCCGGTTGTTTACCAGTTGGCCAGTTAATATTAATTAGCCAATTCACCTATTCACCGATTAGTCAATTAAAGATATAAGTAGCAAGATGTAAGTTATTAGTTTTTATGAAGTAGAAGCGTATATAACTAGTTAGCCGGTTAGTTAGTTAACAAATCGATATCGAACTAGCTAACTAGTTCACAATATGAGTGATACTATTATATTAGAAAGGGGATAAATAATGAAGGAAAAGAAAGATCAGATAAAAAATGATAAAATAGAAAAAGAGAAAGAGATAAAAGAAAAAAAGGTACAGAAAGAGGAGAAAAAAGAGACAAAGGGAAAAGTTAAAGAAGAGGGAAAAGAACAAGAAGAACATTTTAAGGAACCTGACTTGCCTGTTCTTTTTGTTTGGTTTATAAGTATGTTGAGCGGAAAAGCCTGGGAGTATCTGGGTCTCATTATGAATCCCGAGACTAAAGAAATTAATAAAGATTTAAAAAAAGCTAAAATTGCTATAGATACAGTAGCATTTTTATATGATCAGGTTAAAGATGATTTAAACCCGGAAGATTTTAAGCGGATTGAAAATTTACTGGCAAATTTAAGAATGAATTATGTGGAGAAGTTAAAAGAATCATGAGATTAAAGAATTAGCAAGAACAAAATGGGGAGGGTGCAATAATAATGGAAAAACATTTACATAAAATCGGTCTAAGTTTATTGATACTATTTTTAATATTAATTTTGGGAAGTGCAATAATTTATGCCCAAGATTATCAGACCTATTATAAAAATGGATACGAATATTTTCTTCAGGGAAAATATGAAATGGCCGAGCAATCTTATAAGAAGGCCATAGAACTAAACCCTGATTTCGAGAATGCCCATTACTGGCTGGGAAAGGTATATAAACAGATAGGTGATTACAATCAGGCGATACAACAGTGGAAAGAGGTTTTAAGAATTAACCCGGGGAATCAATATGCCTTTCAATATTTGTTAGGTAGTTTTAAGAGCATCGCCCGGGTTCAATCAGATGAGGCAAATGATTATTTAGATGAAGGAATTAAAATAATCGGAAATCCGGAAGAGTATCTTTTTAAGGGAGATGCTCCTTCTGTAAACAGTTTATTAGGTGCAGTCCCTTATTTTAGAAGAGCAGCCAGTATAGAACCGAATTTATTAGAAGCTTTTTACTGGATAAGTGAAACTTATCGAGTTTTAGGAGAAAAAAGCACCTGGCAGTTTACTAATTTAGCTATAGAAAATTATAAAAAAGTTATCGATATAGAAGGAGTAGCTAACCCAATCTCCTTTGAGCATCCCTCAGTATATTGGCATTCTTATGTGCAATTAGCCAAAATTTATAGTTCTTTGGGATTGAAAGATAAAGAGGAAAAACTGTGGCTTCAGTTGGAGAAAGCAAGATCACTCCCCTATAAACAGGTTTTAGAAGGAAAAGGGCATTTTGGTTTTGGCTATCCTTCACGAATAGAAGTTAACTTTAAAGATGGAGATAAAATAGAGAGCTGGAGCTATCCGGAGAAGGATATTACTTTTATAGTAATCAATGGAGAAGTAGAGGGTGAGAAAGGGAAAGAGCCCGAACAGGGTGAAATAGAAATAAAAGCTGAAGAAAGTATACCGGAAGAGAAAGATAACTAGCGTATAGCGTTTAGCGAATAGAAATGCAGTGATGAGTAATGAGTAACGGGTTACAAGTTGCAATTTTCAAGTTTGTAGTTTTGGAGGTAGAGGTTCGATTCATCGAACCCGTTTCGGGTCGGATAAATCCGACCCCTACACCAAAAACAATATTTGTATATTATGAACTAAAAATTCTTTATAATTTTATGCAGTAAGAACTTAATTAGTCAATTAGCTATTATTAAACTATTACATATTAGTGTATTTTGTAAACTATACGCTAAACGCTGTACGCTCTACGCTAGCTTTATTTACTAACGACTAGTTTAAGGAGGAAGAATAATTTTTAAGAAAAAAGTGAGTATCAAGCGTTTGGGAATAATGGGTGGAGTATTTGACCCCATACATTGTGGACATTTATTTGCAGCTGAAGAAGCAAGGGTTGAATTTAAGTTAGATGAAGTAATATTTGTACCCTGTCGTCAACCTGCCCACAAAAGAGAAAATGATATATCTGACCCCGAAGATAGATATTTAATGACAGTCTTGGCTACTAGTAATAACCAATTTTTTGAAGTTTCCAAAGTTGAACTCAATAGACCGGGACCTTCTTATTCCATAGACACTGTTAAAGATTTTTTAAAGAAATATAGCCATGGAGCTAAAATATTTTTTATCACCGGGGCCGATGCTTTTTTAGAGGTAGATTCCTGGTATAAAAGTGAGGAATTAATTAAACTTTGTCAGTTTGTGGCTGCAACCCGGCCGGGATATGATTTGAGTAAATTAGATGAAAAATTTAAAAAAATTATTAAAATTATAGAAATTCCTGCCTTGGCTATATCCTCTACTGATATCAGAAGAAGAGTGAGAGAGGGGAAAAGCATAAAATATTTACTCCCTCAAGAAGCGGAAGAATATATTTACAAAAAAGGACTATATCGTAAAATGTAACATTTATTGCCTGACACAAAATGTTAGATTTTATTTCAGAACCTCTTAAGATAAGAGATAGGAGATAAAAGTGGATATCGATTTAATAAAGATAAGGTTAAAAGAGATGCTGGGCGAAGAGAGATTGGAGCATTCGGTTAATACTTCTAAGGTTGCCCGCAAGTTAGCTATAAAATATGATTATGATGCAGATAAGGCCGAAGTCGCCGGATTATTACATGATTGTGCTAAGGATTTAGATTATAAAACTTTAGAAAAAATGGTATTAGAATATAATATCGAACTTGATGAAATTATTCGTAAAATTCCTAAATTGTTACACCCCTTGGTTGGGGCAGTTATCGCAAAAAAGGAATTTAACATTCAAGATCCCGTTATTTTAGAAGCAATAAAGGCACACAGTACCGGTGCAGCACAAATGTCCCTTTTAGATAAAATAATTTATTTGAGTGATAAGATTGAACCTTTAAGAAATATGAATAGAGTGGAAGAAGTCAGAAAAATGGCGAAAATAAATTTAGACAGAGCAGTCTTAATGGCTCTAAACATGGGATTACTGTATCTGATAAGCAAAGATTTGTTAATTCATCCTGTTTCTATTGAAGCCAGAAACAATATCCTAAGCAAGGTGGTTTTTGTTTAATGTATGAAAATAATTTAGGGGAAAGTACAAGAAGGGATAGAGGAAGAAGGCTACAAAAGAAAAAAGACAAAAAGGTAATCTTAATTACGTTTTCTGTCCTATTGTTAGTTGCCCTAATATTTTTCTTAAAATATTTTGGAATATTTCCCTTCAGCTCTGACATAATGTCTTACAAGCGAGTAAATATCTTAATTGTAGGCTGTGATGAGATTGAAAATCATGGACGTGCGGATACTATTGTTTTCTTAAGTATTTCCCCAAAAACTAAAGATGTTCTTATCCTATCCATCCCCAGAGATACCAGGGTGGAAATTCCAGGAAGAGGAGTAGATAAGATAAATCATGCTTATGCCTTTGGAGGAAAAAAATTGATATCTGAAACTGTTACTTCCTTTTTAGATTTACCGATTAATTTTTATGTAGTGGCGGATTTTAATGGATTTGTTAATATTATTGATGAATTAGGGGGGGTAGAAATTGATATAGAGAAAGAGATGCACTATGTGGATGAGGCAGGAGGGGTGGAAATAAATCTTTACCCGGGGAAGCAAATATTAGATGGAGAAAAGGCCTTGCAATACATAAGATTCAGGCACGATAAATTAGGCGATTTAGGTCGAATAAAAAGGCAACAAAAATTAGCCTTAGCAGTAATAAAAAAAATGATGAATTTTGATTCTATAACTAAAATTCCGCAGATATCTGAAGGGATGGAAGGATATATTGAGACTAATATAAGGTTACAAGACACTATTGCTTTAGCTAATTTATTTAAAGGTATGAATCAAGAAAAGTTTAAGGTTGAAACCGTTTATGGTGAACCAGTTTACATTGAGGGAATTAGTTACTTAGAACCGGATGTGGAAGAAGTACGAGAAAGGGTGAAATCACTGATGTATAGTAAAAATAGCGGGATGAAAGTGGAAGTTTTGAATGGAAATGCTATGACGGGAATTGCTCATAAAATAGCTAAAGATTTAGAATTGCAGGGATTTGAAATTGTAAATCTTGGCAATGCAGACAATTTTGATTATGAAAAAACTAAAATTATAGTATATTCAAAAGAAGTAAATTTAAATAACGAATTTAAAAAACTATTTAATGATTTTGAAATTGTTAAAGAATATCAAACCAATGCTAATTTAGATTTGGTTATAATATTAGGGAAGGATATGATAGAATAGCGTGGAGCGTACAGCGTTTAGCGTATAGCGTATAGCGAAAAACGAAAAGCGCAAAATGCAAAGCCATAGCTTAAAATTTAAAATTTAAACATATAGTATTGTATATTGAGTTTTATATGTCTTATCTCGCATGCTATGTAGCAAAAATGAAAAACCAAAGAAGCAAAAAAAGAATTTAAAATTTAATATTGAGAAAAAAGGTTTTGAATTTTGAATTATGGTTTTTGGCTTTTAACTTTAAGTTTTTAATTTAATTAGGACAAGTATCTTATTAATCTAAAACTATACGCTAAACGCTACCCGCTCTACGCCATGCTATACATTAACGACTAGAATTAACTGGACAACTGGTAAACAGGGTAACTGGGTAACCAGGAAACTATCTAACAAAAAAGGAGGTGATGTTTTTGAACAAGAAATCATTAGCTATTGCAAAAATAGTTGCAGCTGCTGCCGAAGATAAAAAAGCAAAAGATACAGTAATATTAAATTTAAACAAATTGACTTTAATTGCCGATTATTTTGTAATCACCACTGGTGATTCAGAACCTCAGTTAAAGGCAATAAGTAATTTTATTATGAGGAAATTAAAGGAAAACAAAATTAGATTGTTGCATTATGAAGGCAAGCCTGGAACAGGATGGATATTATTGGATTACGGTGATGTGATAGTTCATATATTTTCTAGAGAGAAAAGGGATTTTTATAACCTTGAATATATTTGGCAGGAAGCAAAGAAAATTCACTTAAAAAGAAAGAAAATATTAAAGGAGGAAAAATAATGAGTACAAGTGAAGAAGGCAGGGGGAATTGGATTTTCGGATTAATAATATTAGCTGTTGGCGTTATTTTTATAATTGAAAATTTCACTGATTTAGAGGTATGGGGAAGAGTCTGGAATCTATGGCCGGTAATTTTATTTATTTGGGGAATTAAAGAAATCTGGCAAAATAAGTCCATTTTTTTTGGAGTAATATTAATAGCAATAGGAACCATCTTTTTAGCTAAATATTTTTTCAATTATGTGATTTCAGAAGATATCTGGAAATTTTGGCCTATATTGATAATTGCCCTGGGAATCGATCAAATTTTCAAATCCTTTGGAGGAGTTAGACTTAAAGCTAAAAGGAAAGTAAAAGAAGAAGAAATATAATTACTTTTTGTCTATTTCTTGTTGTCGTCATTTCTTGTTTTTTTACTTTTAATTTCTACTAAAAGAACTACAGCTCCGATACATAAATTAAAGTAAAAAACTACAAATCTCCAGGTTCCTACAAAAAGACCTAAAAAGTGAAGGGGAACAAAGAGGGAAAATAATGAGGCAAAACACACTTCTGCTGTTCCACTTCCGCCTGGTGTAGGCATAAAAGGTAAAATAAAATAGAATATAACTTGCATTACTAATACATGGGAGAAATTAAAATCTAAGTTAAACCCCCAAAGAAGTAGGGGGGCTATTGAAAAAAAAGTGCCCCAGAAGATAATGGTATAGAGGGTAGCTAATAATAATTTTATCCAATTTTCTTTTAGTAGATAAAAATTTTTATGAAATTTTCTAATTTCGAAAATTATTTTATCAGTTAAACGCGATACCTTTTCTTTTTTAAAAAATTTAGAAAGATAAGGAAATTGTTGAATTCTAAAGATTATCTTTATTATCTTTTCTGGGTACCTTACTGCTAAAATGAATAAGCAAATAAGAAAAATAGAAAATAAAATAGCTAAGATGATAAGGATTGCGGAAAAAATAGTATAATTTGTAATTGTTTTGCTAAAGGAGAAAAAAATGATAGGAGTAAGGATCGCAAAGACCAGAGTCTTCAGTAAAGGAATAACCGTGGCTACCATTGTTGCCTTGCCTAAAGGTATTTTATATTTAATACTTTTATTAAATAAATATATTTGAGTGGGCAAAGTACCGGAGAGGAAAGGAGTTATACCTCCGGCAAAGTTACTGATATAATACACTTTTAAAGCTTCAGCAAAGGTGATTTTTTCATTAACTGACTCTATCATCATTTTTATTCTGAATGCATCTATTACAGCAGCAAATACCATTAAAATAAGAGATAAGAAAAGGTATTTTTTGTTAACATAAGAAAAACTTGTCCAGACATTCTGGTTGGTGGTAACAAAAGTAATAACTAAAAAGGCAGTTATTCCAATAATTAAGGAAATTATTATGCCCCTGAGAATTCTTTTTTTATCTAAAATTAACTCGTTCAAATACTTATTTACTCCTTTTAAATTAGTCGTTAGTGAATAGTAAATAGTCGTTAGTATGAATACAAGACGCAAGATCATTTAATTGATCTATTGAACAATTCACCGATTAGAATTAGTTTGCCAGTCTACCAGTCTACCAATTGCCCAATCGACCAATCTGCCGATTAAAAAAGCATAAAAGATTTACTGTATTTTGTAGGGGAATGTCATTCCCGCGGAAGCGGGAATCTATCTTTTTTTATCTTCTGGCATCCCTCTGTTTTCTTAACCAGTTAACCAAGTAACCAGATAACTAGCCAACTAATTGCAACCTACAAATTAAAGTATAACATGTTTCTATTTATATTTACACTGACCAATAAGAAAGTATCGAGTAAGTAGTATCGAATTAAAAAAGAGAAAAAAAGAAATACAAAAAAGTAATGTTCTTTTTTTTATCTAACTATTCCCCTAAAATTTACACTAGCCAAGAGGTCTTTTTTTTCGAAAATATTACTAATTTTTAAATTTTAGAGTATAATAAATAATATATTAAATCAGAATATTAAATTATTTAAAAGGAAGAAGCATTGATGAAAGGAACTATGGTTAATGTAATTGCCATTTTTTTGGGATGCTCTGTAGGATTCATTTTAAAGAGTAAATTTCCCGAAAAAATTGGGAAAATTGTAATGCAAGCCTTGGGGTTAGCTTCCTTATTAATTGGTATGCAAATGGCTCTTAAAACTGATAATATATTATTGCTAATATTCTCTTTGGTAATAGGCGGGATAATTGGGGAGATAATAGGTATCGAAGAAGGTTTGGAAAGATTTGGGGAAATAATTAAACTAAAATTAAAAAACAATACTACCTCTGAAAGATTTGTAGAAGGATTTGTAACTGCCAGCTTATTATATTGCGTGGGGTCTATGGCTATAATGGGTGCCCTCAAAGAGGGATTAAGTGGTAACCCGGATATACTTTATACTAAATCATTGTTGGACGGAGTTACTTCTATTGCTTTTACTGCGGCTATGGGGGTAGGAGTGGTATTTTCTGCGATTCCGGTTTTTTTATACCAGGGAGGAATTACTCTATTGGCCCGGCTGATTAAGGACTTTCTTTCTCCGGAGATAATAAATGAGATGACCGCAGTGGGAGGAATTTTAATATTAGGGATAGGTTTTGGATTGTTAGAGATAAAAAAGATTAAAATAGGAAATTTATTGCCTGCCATTTTGGTCGCTGCCCTTTTAGCAGCAGTTTTTAACTAAAAAATCTCATAAGGAAAGGTTATTTAACACATTTTTACAAAATTAAATCTTATAAAATATCATTGATTAGATAATCACTTAGTTGTATAATTAATTAAATTCGTTATAATCAATTGAATTAAATAAATATTCAAGTATTATACATTAATTTAATTGTATAGGGATTTCCTTTTTCCCTAATCCTTGTTTGGTAAATACTTGCTTAGCAAGGCAAACAAAAGGCACTAAAACAGATGGGGCACAATTTATTATGCTCCTAGAAAAGAAAAGTAAAGGTACGGTGTGCCGTGCCTTCTTGTACTAACGACTAATTTGAACTATTGGAGGTTGTATAGGATGCAAAAAAGGACTATCAAAGATTTAAATAAAGATCAATTAGCCAGCAAAAGAGTATTGGTTAGAGTTGATTTTAATATTCCTTTAAATGAAAAACTTGAAATTACTAATGACACTAGAATAAAGGCTGCTCTTCCTACTATTAATTATTTAATTTCTCATCAAGCTAAAGTGATTTTGATGAGCCATTTAGGCCGACCCAAAGGGAAAGTGGTTGAGAAATTAAGATTAGACCCGGTGGCCAAAAGATTAAGCGAATTATTAAAACAAAATGTAAAAAAAGTTAATGATTGTATTGGTGAAGAAGTAGAAAAGGCCGTCTTAAATATGCAAAAAGGAGAAGTTGTCTTATTAGAAAATTTAAGATTTTATCCTGAAGAAGAAAAAAATGATTACGAATTTTCTAAAAAATTAGCCAGTTTAGCTGATATTTTTGTAAATGATGCGTTCGGTACTGCCCATCGAGCCCACGCTTCTACGGTAGGAGTGGCAAAAATATTACCTTCTTATGCTGGTTTTTTAATGGCTAAAGAAATAGAAATATTGAGCAATTTGTTGGAGAATCCTGAGAGACCTTTTGTAGTTGTGTTGGGGGGAGCAAAGGTATCCGGAAAAATCGAGGTTGTCCAGAATTTATTGACTATTGCAGATAGAATATTGATTGGCGGTGGAATGAGCTATACCTGTTTAGCCGCTTTAGGATATGACGTAACTAATTTACTATTAGAAGAGTATGATTTAGAAATAGTTAAGAAAATGTTAAAGAAAGCCGAGGAACAGGGGAATAAAATAATTTTACCGATTGATTTAGAAATAGCTAAAGAAGCAACAGAAAAGGCAGAGAGTAAAGTAGTAGGAATAGATAATGTACCTGAGGATGTAATAGGAGTAGACTTGGGTGACAAATCTATGGCTATATTTGAAAAAGAGATTAAAAAGGCAAAGACTGTATTCTGGAATGGGCCAGTGGGAATATTTGAGATAAAAAAATATGCAAAGAAAACTGATAGAATAGCAAAAATATTGGCAGATATGCAGGGGAAAGCCGTAACGATAATCGGTGGTGGAGATTCTATTGCTGCAATCGAAAATGCAGGATTAACAGGGAAAATGACTCATATTTCTACCGGCGGTGGAGCTTCTTTAGAATTTTTAGGCGGGAAAAAACTCCCTGGTATAGAAGTTTTACCAGAAAAATAAAAATATATTTTAATCAAAATCAAAAAAAGGAGGAGCGGTTTTTGATTTATTCTTTAGGAACTGCTCCCTGATTTATCAAGAAACAATTTTTGAATTCTTTGAGTCATTCTTTGCCAGTGAGTCCCTCTCCAGTAATATTTTTTGCAAGAAGGACAATAAACAAACTTGTCTTGAGTTGAAAATACGTAAGGAGGGACATAATTTTTAACTTCTTTTTTATCGATATCTTTAGTAGGGGTGTTGCATAAGGAACAACGAGAAAATATTTTTGAGTTAAGATCAATTTCTAATTTTAATCCCTTTATTATCCCTACCAACTGTTCTTCCCAGTGGTCGCCTTTAACAAACAAGAAATCACAGATATTTCGCCTTTTAATTAGATTAGTGTCTCTAGTGAGCAAAATTCTGCCTTCTTGCCGAGCAGTTAAAATAAGAGATAAATCATCATCGAAGGAAGGATAGGCGGTATCGTAGCCTAAAATGCGCAGCCATTTAGCTAATTTACCCAACATTTTATCAGCTAAAAATTTTATTTCTTCTTCTTTTTTTTCTTTCATTCCTTCTATTTTATTATTTTTCTTCATTTTTCTATATCAAATTTATTCTTAGAATAATTACCTTTTCTTTCTTAATTTATTTTTGTTATATAATTATAAATTAACTAAAAATTATTTCTAAATTATTATAGCATGCAATTATTTAGTTAACCAGTCAAGATAGTCGTTAGTGAATAAACCTAGCGTGGAGCGTATAGCGTTTAGCGTATAGTATGATAAGCGAAATGCTTGTCTTGCATAATTTACAATTTTGATTCTCTTCACCTTAACCTTCTCCCGCCAAAAAGAGAAGGAATAAAGATTATTCCTATATTTTTTTACCATATACTATATACTAATCAGGTTTCTGGATTCTGTCTTCTTCTTTCCTTACTATACGCTAAACGCTGTACGCTCTACGCTAATTATATACTAATTTGGCTTGACAATTCGGATATTTAGTTATATCATTTATATACCCCCATAGGGTATAAAAAAAGTATAGGATAAATTGTCACCATTATGAATGATTCATACTTTAATCAGTTGGAAAAAATAAAAATATTAAGTCGATTAAAAAGGATAGAAGGTCAAATTAGGGGCATCCAGGGGATGATTATTGAGGAAAGACCTTGTTCAGATATTATGGTTCAAATAGCAGCGGCTAAATCAGCTCTTAATCAAGTAAGTAAAGTTATTTTAGAAAATCATGTTAATTCATGGTTTGATTCATCCGTATCTTCCGATGATATCTCTCAGGAAATGATTAATGAAGTGATGGAATTGATATTGAAGTTTATAAAATAAAAAATAAATAGCAAAGTGCTTAAATATAAAATTTTAAAACCGGTAATTGGTAGCTAAAATAGAGAAAAAATGATCAAAAAAACAATTGTTTACTTAATTAGTTGGATGTGAATAAATTGACAATTACTTATATTGTAAATTACAATCTAAGCGGAAGTTAAGTAAATGGGAAAGAATAAAAAATGTTGGAGGAAAATTAAACACAAATGTTGTGTCAAATATGCAAGAAAAAAGAAGCTACTATAACTTTTACTAAAATTATCGGAGGGCAAAAAACAGAGATTCATCTATGCAAAGATTGCGCTGCCATCTTTAGTGATAAATTTTCCATATTTCCCCTTCCTCAGTTTGATATTAATGATCTGTTGGCTGAATTGTTAAATGCTATAGATCTTTACCACAAAGAGGAAGAAGTCATTCCAGGCAAAGAGATAGAGTGTAGCAATTGCCACTTAACCTATAATGAGTTTAAACGATCTGGAAAGTTGGGCTGCAGCGTGTGTTATCATGATTTCAGAGAACAATTAACTCCTCTTTTAAGAAGATTGCATGGGAACAGTGAACATGTGGGGAAAATACCGCGACAATCCAGGGGTAAATTGAATAAATTAAGGAAAATCAAGCAACTAAAGAAAGAACTGCAGGAATTAGTATTAAAAGAAGAGTACGAGAAGGCAGCAAAGACAAGGGATGAGATATTGAAACTCGAAGGAGTATTGAAGAAAAAAAATGCAAAATAAAGACAAAGGTATAATATTACAAAATTTAAAAGAATCTTCAGCTGAATGGATTAACGGGCAAGGTCCTTTATCAGACATAGTGATAAGTTCGAGAATTAGATTGGCACGAAATGTAGAAGGCATTCCTTTTCCACCAAGGGCTGAGCCGGCAGAACTAAAAAATATTTTTGAACTTAGCCGACAAATTGTAGAAAAAAATTCCTTTTTTAAGGATTCTAATTTACTTTTATTGGATGAATTGACTCCTCTGGAGAATCAATTTTTAGTGGAAAAACATTTAATTAGCATTTATCATGCCCGAGAGAAAAGCCTTTATCGGGGGTGTGTTTTTAATCAAAAAGAGACATTGAGTATAATGGTTAACGAAGAAGACCATTTTCGAATTCAATATTTGCTTTCAGGGTTGCAATTAAATAATATTTGGAGATTTATTAATGAGATTGACAATGAAATTGAAAAAAAGGTAACATATGCCTTTAGTGAGAAAGAGGGATATTTAACTTCTTGTCCTACTAATGTAGGAACCGGGATGAGGGCTTCGATAATGTTGCACTTACCGGCCTTAGTAATGGTAAATGGTATAAACGATATATTAAAGGCCATATCTAAAATAGGTTACGTAGTGAGGGGATTTTACGGAGAAGGCACCGAAGTAATAGGAAATTTATTTCAGGTTTCCAATCAAATTACCTTAGGTCTTTCCGAGGAAGAAATTATTGATAATTTAGAAAAGGTTAGTCAACAGATAATAAGCAAGGAACAGAAGGTAAGGGAAGAACTATTATCTAATTCTAAAAGTCAGTTAGAAGATCAAACCTGGAGAGCTTACGGTACTTTGAGTAGTGCCCGTATTATATCTTCGGCGGAAGCAATGGAATTTTTATCTAAATTAAGGTTAGGAGTAGGATTAGGGATAATCCCTCATACTGATTTAGGGACCCTAAATAAATTAATGCTGTTAATACAGCCTGCTTATTTACAAATGTTAGCAGGCAAAAACTTAGACCCTTTTAACCGGGATTTGCAAAGAGCGATATTGATTAGAGATGAGATTAGTCGTTAGTATATAGTGAAGAGGAAGATGGTGGAACGAGTAACTATAGCTAATAGCGTAGAGGTTCGATTTATTGAACCAGTCAGAAAAATCATTAAATAAAAAGTAAAATTACTTATCTAAGAGAAAGGATGTGAATAAAGAATGTTTAAAAGATATACCGAAAAAGCAAAGAGGGCTATAATGATAGC
>Ga0222683_1000278_pt1 | contig 20335 bp, 25 predicted proteins | sample AntAcemetage1073_FD_179841 | JGI IMG/M metagenome (GOLD analysis project Ga0222683, IMG submission 179841) | Saline water microbial communities from Ace Lake, Antarctica - #1073 | ecosystem: Environmental > Aquatic > Non-marine Saline and Alkaline > Saline | place: Antarctica: Ace Lake... | reverse complement strand
CCTCCTGAATTTGCATCATCAGCAAGGGTTTGAAAAGAATGAATAAGAGTTTCATGGGTTGTAACAACAGAAGTAACGTTATCTCCCAAATCTTTTATCGGTAATAAAAATCCTTTGAGGTGTTCATAACTTCCAGCCTTATTTTCGAGTTTGTCGAGAACATCTGAGGAATATCCAAGCTTTTGTTGAAGTTCTTCGGATTTTTCAAGCGAGTCATTCAACTGATGATTATCAAAGGAAATTACTATTTTTTCATTAAACTGGAGCGTACAGTTTGCAGCATAAGATGACAAAAGAGATTGTTCACATAGATTTTTTGAATCTGTCAAAAATGAAAGAATGGCAAATAAATTTTCATCCGCCTCTGAAAAGTTCTCATGGGATACAGGAAAAGCATAAGCTGAAGCACCTCCGAAAACAAGGGCAAATATTATTAAGAAAACGATAGCTCCCCGACACCTCATCAAGTTTTAGTTAATACCACAAATGATTTAAATTCTTTTGGCCTATTAGCATTGTTGCAGAATATTGGAGAGAACGATGAGGAAAGAATGGTTATTGCATCAGCCGCATATGAGAGCAAAACTTCTTGGCATCATCTTAATAGTTGTTGGCGTTGTTTTGGTTATATCTTCATCAATACTTTCTATTAAACTTGGATTTGCCGCGATTTTAATCGGCGTTTTTATGATCGTAATGATAACAGAAAAAACCGTTCCAGAAAACATAAGCAATGCTCAAATCAAAGGCCCTACAGATGTTGTAAAACAAATCGCCTCTCAGCTAAATCTTAAAGGAAATGCCGTGTTTTTACCAAAATCTGACGTTCTTACCGAAGAGCGCGTATTTATTCCTTTACAGAACGGCAATGTCTCTCTTCCAGAAGTTGACAACGAGTTTGTATTTGCAACTGGAAACGATGGTACTAGCCTTGGCCTTGCTCTTCCACCATCTGGCTTGAGTTTGTTACATGAAATTGAAAAAGATACAACATTCAAAGATACCGACATTGATTATGTTGAAGAAAAATTACAGTCCTTTGTAGGAATGGATGTTCTTAAATCTGTGTCATTGAAAAAGGCAAAAAAGCGCTGGGAATTAATCCTGGAAAAACCTCTGTATTGTACCAATGATGAAACATTCTGTAAACAATACCCATGTCCATCTTGTAGTGCAGTACTTGCTGCTATCACCAAGGCAACCAATAAAAAGTTGTATGTTGAAGACACTGTTCACAATGGGAAGAAAACAACATTTTATTTTACAATGATGGAGTAGAATTTTTATGTTACTTTCAGAAAAAATCGCACTAGTTATAGCCGGTTGGATTCTGGTTGTGTTACTTATCACTGGTGATGCAAACCTGGAAATATTTTTTATTCTTATTTTCATCGGTGTGCTCATAATTAGAGAACTTACTGATGTGTTCACCACAACAAACCTTAAAGATCGGATGAACATGTTCATTTATATATTTCTCATTATTTTCATGGTAATTGTTGGAAAAAAGATTATAAGCATTATATCAATCTAGAAGTGGCGAGGATGAAAATTTCATTTGAAAAATATCCAATAGATATTATCATTTGTATCCTTTGGAGTCTAATATTACTTCCAGTAGCACTACTGGACATAGCTAATAACTTGAGGATAATTCTAGGATTGCCTTTCATTCTGTTTATCCCTGGATATATCCTCATTTTTGCGTTGTTTCCCACAAAAAGAACGGATAAAGGAATTGACATCATAGAACGAATTGCACTGAGTTTTGGGCTTTCAATAGCTGTTGTCCCTCTTATTGGGCTGGGTCTAAATTACACTCCATGGGGGATAAGACTTGAACCTATTCTATTCTCCTTATTTTTATTCATTGCTGGTATTGGAACAGTAGCCATTTACAGGTGGATGAAAAGTAATCCAAGCGAACGGTTTACCATTTCTTTAGATATATCATTACCAAGATCTGAAAGTAGGCTGGATCAAGCACTTACTGTTATACTTGCTATATCAATACTAATTGCTGTAGTTGCTTTGGTTTATGTGATTGTCACTCCAAAAACAGGAGAGAAATTCACTGAGTTCTACCTACTTGGCCCAGAAGGCAAGGCAGATGATTATCCAAGTGATCTTACAGCTGGGGAGAATGCTGCAATAACGATAGGAGTAGTAAACCACGAATATAAAACCATTAATTATACCATAGAAATTTGGCTCATAAATCAAACAATTGCCTATAATGAATCAACAGATGAAAACGAAACTATCTATAATCATATATATTTTATTGATAGTATTCAAACACAGCTAAACCATACTCCCATAGATATAGAAGGTGCATGGGAACCTCAGTGGGAATATAACCAAACCTTTTCTATAGACAAAACAGGAAATTTCAAACTAGCATTTCTTTTATTTACCAAAGCAACTGAGGAGTACAGCTACGATATTGATTACAAAGATATAGCAAAAGAAAAAATTGATAGTGCGTATAGAGAAACACATATTTGGATTCAAGTAGCATAGGCAACTTCTCCAATGTCTGTTTTCATTTAGAGCTATATTAACGAGCAAATAACAGTAATTTTTAGTAAAAAACCAGATTTATTGCGTTGTTTTTTAAAGAAACCCATTCTTCATTTTAAATTTGTACAATAGCTATAAATAATGTACTTAATATATGGAATATCGTCATAATATTTGGTGAGGTATAGTCAATGCTCTATGTGAGGGGAGTACGATGAGAGCCATAGTTTTAGCTGCAGGAGAGGGAAGTAGATTAAGGCCATTTACTGAGTCCATGTCAAAGGTGATGCTGCCTATTGCTAATAAACCAATTTTGGAATATGTTGTTGATGCGTTGACGCAAAGTGGCATTGAAGACATTGTAATGGTTTTAGGTTATAGAAAAGAAAGAATAATGGATTATTTTGGGGATGGTAAAAACTTTGGAGCAAATATAAGATATGTTTTTCAAGAAAAACAAATCGGTACGGGCCATGCATTACTTCAGGCAAAGGAAGAATTAGACGATGAAACAATCGTTTTAGCAGGCGATAACGTCATTGATGCTGAAATACTTTCTTCAATTGTTAGTCATAAGGGATTGGCACTACTCTATATCAAACATGACAAACCATCAAAATACGGTGTTGTAACAATAGATGGAGGACTAATAAAAGATATCTGCGAGAAGCCAAAAAAAGACATAGGGAATTTAATATCCACAGGAATTTACAAGTTTAGTAAAAATATATCTAATGAATTAGAGCAAATTATTTCCCAAGGTTCGCCAAAAATCACAAATTTTATCCGCCATTTACTTGAAGATGAAAAAAAAATTGCATCTGTAAAAGGAGAAGGAACATGGCAGGATGCTGTTTATCCATGGGATCTGTTAAGACTCAATGAGGTTACCTTGCAGAACTGTCCCTCTGCCTCTGCTGGTAAAATTGAACGGGGTGCAGAGATAAAGGGAAATGTTTCTATCGGAAAAAATTCTATCATACGTTCAGGGTCATACATTATAGGGCCTGTTTTAATAGGAGAGGGTTGTGAAATAGGGCCAAATGCCTGTATTTTTCCCGCTACATCCATAGGCAACAATGTAACTATTGGGGCATTCAGCGAAATTAGAAACAGCATTATAATGAATAATGTCCATGTTGGATCTCGCTCGTCAGTTTTTCAATCTGTTATTGGGGAGGGAAGCAAATTAGACACCAACTTCACATCTGTTGTAGGGGATGCATATATTAGCTTAGGGAAATCAGACAATTTTCACGAGGTAAAAGACATCGGCTGCTTTATTGGAGAGAATTGCAAAATAGGAAGCGGAGCAGTTGTGGATCCAGGTAAAATAATCGGAAGAAATTGCAAAATTGACATACAGAAAAGAATAACTAAAAATGTGAAAAGTGAGAGCATAGTGGTATAGGAATGTGTGGGATCGTTGGATATGTTGGAAGCAAAAATGCAAAGTCAATACTTATTAATTCATTGAAGAAATTGGATTATCGAGGATATGATTCTGCTGGCCTTTCAACTCTTGAAGATGAACTGTATGTTTTCAAAGATCAAGGTGAAATCAGCGTTTTAGAAAAATCAATCCCCGATATGCCCGGGACCCTTGGGATAGGTCACACGCGATGGGCCACTCATGGAAAAGTATGCAAAGAAAATGCGCACCCTCAAATCAGTGGTAATAAAAAAATTGCTGTTGTACATAATGGAATTATAGAAAACTTTAGAAGTCTGCGTGAAGGACTTGAAGCGGAAGGACATTCATTTGAATCTGAAACGGACACAGAGGTGGTTTCCCATCTTGTTGAGAAATATTATGATGGTGATTTGGAAGAGGCGACTAGGAGAGCTTTGAAAGATATTGAAGGAACATATGCCTTGGCAATTATGTGTAAGGATGAAAAGGACAAGATTGTGGCTGCGAGAAGAGGAAGTCCTCTCATATTAGGAATTGGGGAAAATGAAAATTTTGTGGCTTCAGATATACCTGCAATACTTGAACATACAAACAAGGTTTTTTTCCTTGATGACAATGAGATTGCAACTGTTGCAAATGATAAAATACACATAACGAATTTTGACGGAATAACAATCAAAAAGGAAGCAAGTACTATAGACTGGACTTATGAAGATGCGGAAAAGGCAGGTTATGCACACTATATGCTCAAAGAGATACATGAACAACCGCATGTTGTTCATCAGGCAATGCTAGGGAGAATCTCAGAACTCGATGCATCTGTTAGCTTTGATGAGTTGAATAGCAATGAGCCTTTTTTTTCTACCTTGGGAGAAATTTCCATTGTTGCATGTGGCACGTCATATTATGCAGGCATGTATGGAAAACATATCATTGAAAGTATGGCAGAAATACCAGTTAAAGTGGAACTTGCAACTGAGTACAATGAACACATCCCGATAATGTTTAATAACATAGAAAGAAAATTGATAATAGCAATTACACAGTCTGGAGAAACAGCCGATACGCTTGCAGTAATTAAAAGAGCAAAAAATATGGGCCATAAAATACTGGTCATCAGTAATGTTCCAGGCAGCTCGGCATCTAGACTAGCAGATTGGACAATACCAAATAAATCAGGGCCAGAAATAGGAGTAGCTGCAACAAAGACATTTGCTTCCCAACTTGCTGTATTATATTTGATTGCATTGTATTTGGGGCAACTGAGAAACACCCTTGGAGCACACCAGATTAGCAAATTTATTAAGAATATCAGAGATATTCCTCAATTGATACAGACTGTATTGGATCGAAGTGCTGAAATAGAGCATTGTGCAAAAGAGCTGAAGAACGTTAGCAATATGTTTTTTATTGGAAGGAGCACTAACTACCCGATAGCGCTAGAAGGAGCTTTAAAACTTAAAGAGATATCCTATATTCATGCTGAGGGATTCAGTGCAGGCGAATTGAAACACGGGCCATTTGCACTGCTCACGGAACAAACGCCAGTTGTAGCTTTGTGCGACAGATATGATTCTTATGAAAAAATACTTACCAACATTATAGAAATTAAAGCTAGAAACGCACCGGTTATTGCAGTAACAGATACTGATGATGATGAAATGGAAAAATATGTTGATAGCGTATTGAGGGTTCCTCGTGCTTCAATAGAATTATCACCTCTGCTTAACGCAGTTGTCTGCCAACTCTTTGCATATCATGTGGCAAACTACAAGGGATGCCCAATAGATAAACCCAGAAATCTGGCAAAATCTGTAACAGTAGAATAAAAAGGGGATTGATATGTCTTCAATGAAAACTGTAATATTGGCAGCAGGGCAAGGAAAAAGATTGAAACCTCTGACAGAAACAAAACCAAAGGTAATGCTGCCAATAGCAAATATGCCTATCTTGGAGCATGTTTTATTAAACGCTAAATCTGCAGGAATGAAGGACTTCGTTTTTGTTGTATCTTATCACAAGGAAACTGTTACTGATTACTTTAAAGACGGTAAAGATTGGAACGTAAATATTGAGTATGTGACCCAAAATAGACCGCTTGGTACAGCGCATGCAATAGGATCCATAGAAAATATAGTTTCAAATCGATTTATTGTGCTTTCTGGCGACACTATTGTAAGCACTAAGGATATTAGAAAAATAGCTAAGGCAAAAAAAACGACGATGGGAACAAAGGAAGTAGATAATCCTTGGGAGTACGGTGTCGTTGAGTTACAAAAAGATAATGTGGTAAAGATACATGAAAAAATAAAAGAGCCACCGACTAACCTGATAAATACAGGAATATATTGTTTTGATCAAACGATTTTTAAGGCAATTAATAAAACACAAAAATCAAAGAGATTTGAATTTGAAATTACTGATTCACTTGAATGGCTTATTAAAAATAATGGCCCTCTAAAATCCCAGCATATCGAGGAATGCATCGATGTAAGTAGGCCTTGGGAACTTTTGTCTGCAAATGCATTCTTGCTCGATAAAATAGCAAAAAGCAAAATAAATGGGGAAGTAGAATCAAGAGCCACAGTTCATGGTAATGTAATTGTTGGAAAAAATACCAAGATACTGAATGGCACCTATATCGAAGGACCAGTGGTTATTGGAGAGAATTGCAAGATTGGTCCCAATGCATACATCCGACCAAACACGAGTATCGGAAATAACTGTCATATTGGAGCTGCTACAGAGATAAAAAATTCAGTGATTATGGACAATTCAAATATGCCTCATCACAACTATATAGGCGATTCTGTAATAGGTCAAAACTGCAATCTGGGCTCAGGGACAAAAATCGCAAATCTAAGACTTGATAAGAAAAACATTACAGTATCGTTTCAGGGAGAAAAGATTAACACTGGCATGAGAAAACTTGGAGCAATTATTGGAGATAATGTTCAGACTGGTATCAATGCTACAATCAATGCAGGAACAATTATTGGCAACAATGTGTTTATAGGTCCCGGTGCAATAGTTCAAGGTGAGATTGCAGACAACGGGAAAGTTTTGTAAACGTTGCGATATCTGCTATTTTTATTGTTAACGGTTGGTTTAAAGAAAGATATGGGGCTATGAGATATAGAAGATTTATGCTAGGATTTTTCCTAGTAAGCGTTCTTTTCTTTCTAATGTGTTATAGTAGCTTGGAACACGACAATAAAGATCCAGATATGGAGTATATCTTGGAAAATTTTGAGGATTATAATAATACTTGGATATCATTTGGAGGAAAAGTAGAGGTACTAGACGAAAGCGGTCAAGAGATAACAGTTCGACTTTCGGAACCTCCTTATTTGTCAATAAACGTCGGAACAGAAGGTCTTAAAGAAAATCCGCAAGACGGAGATATAGTAGAGGTACTAGGAATACTCGACGGAAAAAATCATGTGACAGCAGAGGAGATGCTGATAAGTGAGCAATGGAAACATGACCTGATATATGTAAGATCCATTCCTGCCATACCATTTGCTTTATACATTTTTTTCAGAAGATGGAAATTTAACAGAAAAACATTTAGGTTTGAAAGGAGGGTCAGAGATGCCTGATTGGTTTACTCATTCCCTTGTAGGGTGGATTACAGGAAAAACAACGAAGATGGATATCGGACTTGTTGTAATAGGTTCTCTGATACCAGATCTTGTTAAGATAAACCTGGCGTTTACCTGGCTTAGTATAGATCATCAGAATTTTTTTGATCCCATTCATACGCCGGTTGGTGCATTTATTATAGGGTTCATAATTGCCCTTTTCTTTACAAATGTAAAAAAGGCATTCATAGCTTTAGGGGTAGGTATTACAACGCATTTTGTCCTAGACTTTTTCTTGGTGCATGTCTCTGGTGGGATGAAACTCTTATTTCCATTCAGTTGGGAAAAATGGCAGTATTATCTGATACAGTCGGATGATTATCGAATGACGATAGTTGCAATAGCGGTAGCGTTACTCATCTATGTTGTCTACTGGTATTATAATAAACAAGGTAGACGTGCAACAGATAAATCATAATTTTTTTATGATTTGATAGATTTCCAAGCCAAAAACCTTTGAAAAAAACAAACTATAAATACTACAGAGAACATAATATATTTGTACAAGATAGGAGTGGTTGGTGAGTAGGATGAGAAATAAAAAGATTAAGAGTAAAGTGTTAGGCTTGGTTATATCTGCAGTATTAGTATTACTTATATTTTCAGTTCTTATTCCCCCAGCTTTATCAGTAAGGTTAGATCCGGGTACGCTGTCAAGTTCAGATCAATCACCAGAATTGGGGCATAATATTACCTTTACAGATGTAAATCTTACAATAGAAAATAATGAGGCTATCCCTGTCAATTATCTTAATTTTACAATTATGGATGATGATGATAACTATGTAGAACATTTTAAATTTTATATAAGTGGAACCGAGTTTGAAGATCCATCTGGCAAATTTAAAATACTTGACACTACCTATGAATCAAGTATTGCATATAATGATTCATTTGGCTATGGTTATGACTGGAATAATGGAACTATATATGATTTTGGATATGGATATGGATATGGGCTAAGTGGCGGTATTCTAACTGTACGTTATGATGTAGAATATGATACAGACAATTTAGAAGAGGGCAAAACCTATTATGCTATGCTTTACGTGTATTCAAATGGTGGTAGTACTTCACACACCTTTTCTTCAGATCCTGACAGTCATGAATCATCAAAATTTACTATTGAATCTGGCACCACTCATCACACTTCCAGTAGTAGTACTACTTCTACTAATAATGCGCCAACAGCGGATGATGGTGGACCATATATAGGTGTTGCAGAAGTACCCGTTACATTTGATGGTACAGGCAGTACCGATCCAGATGGAAATGCTCTTTCATACTCATGGGAATTTGGAGATGGAGAAACCGGAACTGGATCAAAGCCAGGACATACGTATGATTCTGCTGGAACCTATAAGGTAAATCTGACTGTAAGTGATGGATCATTAACTAATACAAGTAGTACTACTGCAACAATTAGCGAATCTGATGTTGATTCAGATGGAGATGGATATAAGGACGAAATGGAAGAGTCCTATGGAACCGATGCAAACAATGCTTCTGATTATCCAACGGACACCGACGGTGATGGAATACCAGACGATGACTCACCTGATGGCAAGTACACAGGAGATACTGACGATGATAACGACGGTCTTGATGATGAAACCGAAGAAGAACTAGGATCAGATCCAAAAGATGGAACCGATGTAACAACCATAAAGATAGGGGAAAATACATATCATCTAGTTGATACAGATGGCGATGGTGAAATTGACACGATCTATAACCCACAAACAGGTGAAGCTGCAGAAATTACAGTGGAAGACGGAAAGATATCAATTGATACTGACGGGGATGGTAAGGCAGACTATTCATATGATACATCATCGGGTGAGGTTGCAGAATATGGGAAGGAAAAGTATGAACCATTCCCAGTGTGGCTTGCAGTACTGGCAATAATCATAGCTGCAATCATAGTAATCATCGCTCTCTTTAAAACAGGGTATCTGTATTTTGACGAACAAAAACCAGGGAAAAGGAAATAATCACAAACCCTCTCCCTTTTTCTTTTTTAATTATACAATATTTTTTTAGTAAGTTTGCTTTTTAGAATCGTTAGTATTTTCATTGTAATTGTAGCAGTTAAAATTATTTGTATTGTAACGCAGATTACTTCTTGGAGAGCGTCTGCCCAAAAAGGTCTTTCGTTAAAAGCACCAAGATATTTTTCCTTAACGACAACATACCCAAGTACTGATGAAAGGACATGTTGATTATTGAAAATGTTTTTACCATCAAAGATATGAATTTCGACTGGCTCTATATATGGATCAATATCTGACATAACCCAATGAGCAGCCTCATGAATGGGTGTTGTTGAAACAATTAAAATACACGATAAAATGCAACCGATAAAAATAAGCAGTAACCGTGTCTTTAATAGGTTAAATTTATCATATGTCATCTAGACTATATAATAAATAATAATATAAATATTTATCTAATTATTAATTATAATTTATTTTAAAAATACCATCATCAGAAGAATGCCATTGGCAATCGCTAGATCATCATTTTCGCCAGCGGATAACGGTATAATTGAGGAAACTGCAAGCTTTGAAAGATGTGGGACGTGGTCCCAAAATAGATATACTGGGTAAACACCTCTCAACAATAACCGCAAAAATAATACTCGGTCTGTTTTCTGAAGCGTATGTCTTTCCTTCTGATAAATATTAATAAATATTGTAAGGATAAACCTCATTGTCATAAGTAAAGAGTTTCAGACTACTGACCTCTATCTGCAAAAGAATAGGTTTTTATAATGGACCATCATTATTTCATTTGGTGGAAGCGTGAGTGAGGATGAAGCATATTTGGAACAGATAGAATCTGATGAAATCAAAAAAATTATAAATATGATATATGGTAGCAAACCAGAGGATGCAATCGAAGGAGATATGGATACAGGCGAACATGCAAAGATAGCAAAACAGTTAGATTCCCTTGAAACACCTAAACCAGGATTCTGGAAGAAACGAAAAAAAACATTCTGATTAGATATGCTGGTTTGGCACGTATTATCGCCAATAAATATTATTGACGTCAAAGCTGACTAGCCTTTACATTTCTATCTTCGTGAAATATATTATGGCGTTTTACCCTACTGGTGCTTCAATTAAGAAGATTTAAAATAGGAGACTCTGATAACAATCATAGTGTTTTCCAATTAGTTTTATGATTATTCGATTTATAGTATCTATTAGCGGTGGAAAATAATGAAATACGAGCCAGTGAAAGACAAAAAACAAAAAATGAAGAAAAACATTCGCAAATCGGCAGGAAACGATGTTTTGGATGATGATAATTTTTATCTAGGTTTTGAAAAGGGCGTTTCTGATTCTTTTGATTTATTTGCCTCTGCGATTGAGGCATACAAACAGTATAAGAGTAATGTAAAACTGCTAATGAAAGAACAACAAAAGGTTTGGTTGGAATGGGTAAGCTACTACGACAGTAAGTCAGATATTGATAATTCGAACTACTTGGACAGATACAACAACTGGCTTTTTGATTATACATTTTCGGATATTGATAGAGAAAAATCAGACGGGTTATTTAAATTATAGAAATCAAGATCAAAATTGTGGATTTGAATGCTAGGATTGCTCATCGATTTTTTTGTTACTTGCAGCATTGTTGAAATATTTTCGGTATCCTCTTCGTATATTGGCAATTTGTTGATGAGGGATATTGTATGATTGTTGGGCAGATTCAAGGGCAAAAATCAATCCATGAACAAAAGCGCCAGGATTATATTCATTTTCCTTGCCAAGACGGAAGATATCATCAGTAACCTTCATAGCATCTTCTAAGTCATAGGGTGCAGATTTCTTTTCCTGTTCGATTTTTCTTTTATGAACCATACCTCTGCATCCTAATTTTCGCTTATATACGTTTGTTTTTAGATCATGTCACCCAATGTAAAAGTGAGACAAAAGGCGCTAGAATATATTTTTAAACAAATAGTTATTATAATCACAGTGAAAGATTCATGTTTGATTCTAGTAATGGGGGGCATATATGAGAAAAATAAAGGAGATACCCGTTGGAATACTATTGTTCGTGACATTTGTCATTGTCCTTGATGTTGCATATCTATATTATGTGATATATTACTTGATAGCATATGAGAATATGCGTTTAATGTTTTTTTCATTCTCGCCATTTTTCTTATTTGCATGGTTTGATCTATTCCTAACCACGAGTTCGTTGTTTGTAATCCCCTATGGTTTTTTAAATGGTAGAAATTGGGCAAGAATTTTTGCCTTTGTTTTCTTGTTAGAATCTGCTTTCGGTGTTATTGGCTACATTATCACTACCGGGGAGTTTATTGTGCGTTATCCATTGTTTGTCATTTATGTAGTGTCCATTATGTATCTTCTAATGTCTCCTGTAAAAGCATACTTTGGAAAAACTTCAAAGATACATTTTTATCGTGATCATAAGAAAGCATATACCTACGGGGAGTATACATTACATTCAAAAGAGGTAAATCTCAAGGGTGGGAGAAATCAGACAATCTATTTCTTCAGCAAGAGAACACCAAAGAGTGGTAGCCCATGTGATAAACCAGATGAATACAAAGTTCAGGTTAGCCAGAGAACTGGTATGCCTTACTTAATGAAGAAAAAGAAATGATAAAAAGCGGAAGATTGCCAGCAAATTTCTAATTGCAAACTGTGTTTAAAGGAGGGAGGGAAGGTGAATGTTCTAATAAAGAAAAAGGAGGAAAATTAATCATTATAATTTATAGCACGCGTCTCTTTTCACCTATCCCTCACAACAATATATTCTGAAGATGTATTTAAACTTTGACGTAGTTTATATCGTGAATTGACGTAAAGTACGTATGGATCAAGAATAAGAGCGGAATCTTTTCTTTCTTTTACCTTTATGAGGTGAAATTGTTTATAAAAGATTGAATGTTTTGAAATTTGTTTGGTCTGTAAATGGTGGCAATGAAGGACATTAAAGAAAAGAACTTTTGTGACAAATGCAAAAAAATGACGCGGTATGAACATATGGAAACATCAAAAAATGAGAAGTTGAAAACAAAGATTCTAGAGTGTAACAATGAAAAAATTTTATGGAACGTTTGGGATCATACAAGCAAACTCATATAACTTTTTTCATGATGTGCTTAAAAATATACAAAACTTTCATATTATCGAGATTTTGTTGTGCAAAAAAACAAGTTTATAAAGTACTATTGTATTCAATTTAGCAGTGTGTGATCATAAATGAACGAAGAAGATAAAAAGGAATTTCTAGATGACTTTAAAAAGGCAGATGGTGAAAAGAAACTCGATATGTGGTATTATGCGCTTGATCAAGAAGTTCTATGGGATCAGATACTTGCTGAGATGTCCGTGATTGCAAGAGAACAGAAGATGGATAAGAAATTAGACAAAGCAATGCAGGAAGAAATTAAAAAAATTGCTGGACAATAGATTGCTAGATCACTTGCCCGTATCTTTTTTAGTTTGATATATTGGTTCCAATTGTTTTTATAAGTGGATGCATGCTATGAAATCATAGTTTGAGGGAAGCGAATGGATAAAGTGGAGATAATCAGAAGAGCTGAAAATGCAATGTTGTGGCTAGAAAATGCGGAAAGAGCAATAATCGATGCAAGGGAAGACATCGAAAGATTGATCAAAGAAGCAAAGAAAAAATAATTGCCTCTTTCTCATTCCAACTTAAGCCCCATCTATTGAAATACAGCAATAAGACTATTTTGATAAAATCATATATGCAGACGTTTTTTTAGAATGTCTCTCTATTCTACTGAGCTTCATGACAATTGGACAATGAATTGATGCCTGATCTATTGTGCGCTAGCTTTGATTCAGTCATTCACTCTTTGCACTATCGTGCTGAAGCTCAGTAAGTTCGTCACTTTTTCATTTTGACAGTTTAACAGGTTGAATTTATATATAATGGGCAATAGATGATTACACATTATAACCTGGAAGGTGTGGAAAAATGAAGTTGAATGAAAGATATGAATCGGTAGGAAAAGAAATTGATGAAAAGTTTAGTGGAAAACCAAAAACTGATGTAAGCTATGAATCGGTAGTAAAAGAAGTTGATGAATATTTCGAGACGCGCAACCTTTGATACAGCTAATTCATTAAAAGTATATTTTTTATTTTAATCTTTTTCAATCTGATTTTTTTATATTTTAATCGATTTTATAAGTAACTAGTTGTTAGAGGGAACTAGGATAAAAATGATAGAAAAATGTAATTTCAAATCAAAAATAAGACACCCTGAAGCCCCCGGATGCAATTTAACCCCTAACGATGTAGTTTGCCCTGGTGAGGAAAACTGCATTCTTTATCAGATCTATAAAAATGTAGCGAGTGGCAGTCCGATAAAATAGCCATAGAAAATTATTTTTAAAGTATGGATGTAACCCATATGGTCAACTGTCAAACAAATCTACAATAGATGATCCATCTAGCTTTTTTTTAAAGAGTTAAGTTTGGTGGGTAACAGTTGTACAACAAGCTCTTAATAAGTAAACTTGCAAAATGGTTAATGGTGAAAAAATGGCAGAAAAACAATCAAAAGTAAAAAATCTAAAAAACTTTGATATAACAACCTTTTCAGAAATGAACGCTCTCACCAAACTTCGTATAGTTGTAATAGTGATATTTGCGCTTAGCACAATTTCTGTACCTCTATTGCTTCTTGGAAATATTATATCGGCTTTCCTTTTGATAATTAGCTACCTTCTGGTAATTGTCTTGATGGTAAAACTGATGATAATAAAGAAACTTTGAAGCTACCATATGGTTGGTTAGATCAAGATTATCAAATATATTACAAAGATTACCATATTTTTTGCTTATTACTTGCAGGATAAAGGGTGACATATGCCCTGCCCTAACACGCCCAATATCATATTTTTTAATGATAAAAGTTTATAAGTAAGAACATAATGCGAGTTTGAAAATCTAAGTGATAAATATGAGTACAAGTTATCAAGACCATGTTGAGAAGAGGGTAAAAGAAATGCGCGAGCGAGAAAGAACGTTTAAATCTAGACGTAGGAAAAAATAGAGTATCTAAAATTGATGAAGTTATTCCTGCATTGTTCTGTTTTTTGGTGGTTGTTAGTTCTAAACTGAGTGCACTACTAATTAACACGATTTTATAAACGTATATCATTTGCTCTCTGGAGTTTAACATGTCAAGTAAAATAGCAAAGCAGATTGTTTTCGATAACACTTGTAAAATAAGTATTAAATACGAAGATTTTAGAATATTGGATTGAGTGAAAGAATGAAAAAGAATTATAGAACTATAATAAAAGAGATAGACGGAATACACAAAAAGAGAAAAGAACTAAACAAACGTGAAGATTTTTTAGTTAATTCTATATGCTAATAAATAGAAAACTGGCATACTATTAAATGAGAAAACAGGGTGCCAGATTCTCTATTTTGGTAGGCCCATATTAATAGCCTTTACATTTTTTGTCGGAGCAAAGACTATTTCTTAAACCATCGAAAAGTTTTATAAAATCGTTGAACGGCAGTAATGTTGCCCATTACTGCAAAGTATATAAGAACCCACTCCAACAAATTAAAATTCCAAGGCATTTGAATAGCATAGTAAAGTAATATATGCTGGATTGTAGGGGCTATCATCAAAAGGACAAGTCTATCGGCCCTTCCTAGCAAGCCAGAGTAATTCCGCTTGTATCCAACGGCCTGAGACTGGGTGCCCATATAGCTTGTAAGCAACATACCAACAATTGCAAGAAGACCAATACTTGGATATCGACACCATGGGCTTAATGCAAGTCCCCCCAATATTAAAACATCCCCATATCGGTCTAAGGCATGATCAAGAAAATCCCCTCTCTTTGATGTTTTATTGGCCAATTTTGCAACTTTACCATCAATGGCATCTAGAAAGCCATTCATGAAAACAAAAAACGCAGCAAAAAAAAGATAGTAGTTTGATAACTCCTGTTCAGGCGAAGAAAAATAGAAGAGTACTCCTGCAAAAAATGCAAACGACAGGGCAATCCAAGTCAAGGTATCTGGGTTAACTTTCGAAAGCCTCTTTGCAATTATTGATAAAATGGGATCAATATGTTCCCTTTGGCCATCTAGAACCATGTTTCTCAGCCTCAGTTATTTGAAATCCTTCAATATCTCTTCGGACCAATCAATGCTTCCTATATTATATTTTTTCATATGCCTAAAGCCATTTTTGGTTATTTCCATAACTGAACGTGCCACATCTTTTGCAGATTCTCCCGTTGTATCAATCTCGAAAATGTTTTTTTCAGGATGAATGTCCACAGTTTCACATAAAATTATGTCAAGCATTTCCGCTTCTACATTCTCATTAACTTTTTCCTTTTTCCATCTCTTATGAGACAAACGTTTCCTTAATTCACTAGGATGACACCTAAGAACAATTGTTTTGTCAACACTTTCCAAGAGGTGTGATAGATGCCCCTCAATAAATACTATATCCTTTTTACTGTAGTTTTCCTTTATGTAATTGTTTAATCTTTCAATATCAATTATTTTGGAATCTCTATTCCTATCTGTGCCAACCGAAAAACCTTTTTCAATTGCAATTTTGTTTAAGTCAACCACTTCAAAATTGTTTTCCTCTAAAACCTTTGAAGCAGAGGTTTTTCCAGTTCCAGGTGTACCTGTAAGAGCAATAATCATGGTTCTATATCAATTTATGAAAATCGTATCCATGGAACCCTTCCTTGAAGCAGTAATGGAGTTCCTGGAAATCCTTTCTGAATTCTTTGATATCGCTTCTTATTTTCTTCGTATCTTCATTTTTCAGCAGTGCCCTTTCATAGAATTCAGCGACTTCATCCATCTCTTTTTCTTTCATTCCTATTCTTGTAAGTTCGGGAGTTCCCAATCTTAATCCTGATGGATTTAATGGATCTTTATCACCAGGGATTGTATTCATATTGGTCACAATACCTGCATCCTCAAGTTTTTTGGATGCTTCTTTTCCTTTCCCCGGGCCAATTTCGAGTAAAATTTGGTGAGATTTGGTAAAGCCAAGTTTTTCTCCAAATACCTTGAAGCCTCTTTCATACAGGGCTTGTGCTAAACTCTGCGCGTTTTTTATTATCTGTTTTGCATATGCTTCTCCAAATTCAAGATGCTCGGCATATGCTATTGCCTTTGCTGCAACATGATGAAGATGATAGGAGGAAGTGACTCCCGGAAACACGCCGAAACCTAATTTTCTTAGAAATGATTTATCTTCCTTTGTATCTCCCTTATGGTTTGATAAGATCATTCCGCCTTGTGGCCCTGGAAGGGTCTTATGCGTGCTTCCACTCACTACATCTGCACCTTCTCTTAATGGATCTTGAAATTGCTTTCCTGCAATGAGACCTAAAACGTGTGCGGCATCATATACAAGATATGCACCTACCTCATGAGCTGCTTCAGCAATTTCTTTAATTGGACTTGGAAACAAAAAGACAGACCGTCCATTTAATGCAAGTTTTGGTTTTACCTTTTTAATGAGTTTCACTGCACCATCAACATCAATATTCATTTCTTCGTCATTGAATGGGTAGGAAATAAGATTAATGCTTCTAACTCCTGCTGCGCCCCATTTTCCAAAGGAGATGTGAGCCCCGTTGGCAAGATCTAAGACTGTTGCGGTCTCCCCTGGCTTCATGAGGGCTTTCAAAATTGCAATATTTGCAGTTGTCCCTGCAGTTGGTCTTACATCGGCATAGGTACAGTCGAAAAGTTTTTCTGCAAGTTCTATGGCTTTTCTCTCTACGTTATCAAAAAAGTTGCATCCTTCATAGTATCTATGCCCAGGTGTACCTTCTGCATAACGTCCATGAAAATCGCTAATGAGCATTTCTCTACACATGGGAGATAAAACATTTTCACTTGCTATCATCGGAAGCGAATTAGCGAAAAATTCGTTGTTTTTCATTGCTTGTTTTCTGATATATTCAGCCTCGCTATACCAATTCATAGAAATCACAAAAACCCTAATCTATGATTGCAATAAAAAGGTAATGGAAAAATTAAGCAAATAATCCAAAGAGTAGATATTTATAGGATTTCTATAAGATCTCTAGGTGATTTTGTCAATATCTCCATACCATCTTTTTTTACGAGAATGTCATCTTCTATTCTTACACCGCCAAATCCAGGTATGTAAACACCAGGTTCGACGGTAAATAGCATGTTCTCTTCTAATTCGATATCGCAATCTTGACTGAATCCTGCACCACCGTCGTGAACAGAAAGACCGATAGAATGGCCTGTTGAATGAATAAAACGACCTTTAAACTCTGTGTGATCAATGTATGTGTTAACTGAATTGTGTACCTCCTGTGCTTTTAGGCCAGGTTTTATCCGATCAAAACCAATTCTTTGTGCATCTAAAACAGTTTTATGCATAGCTTTCTGCTTTTCGCTTGCTTTTCCAAACACAAAGACTCTTGTCATATCAGAATTATATTTTTTGTAACAAGCACCAAAATCACATAAAACAAAATCACCTTTGCTCAACTTGGTAGTCCCATGGGTATAATGGGGTTCTGCTGTGTTTTTTCCGAAAGATGATATGGTGTCAAAAGCAGATTTATCTGCTCCATTTTTCTGCATTAAGTGGTCAATTTCTGCAGCTAATTCAAATTCAAACATTCCTTCATGCAGAAGATCTGGAATCTTCTCCATTGCTTTATCTGCTATTTCACACGCTTTCTTGGTTGTTTCTATTTCAAGTTTATCTTTTACAAGTCTTGTTTTTACAAAGCCATCTGAAACATCTACAAATTTTGTATCTGGAAACATCTTCTTTAGATCTTGAAATTTCCTATACAACACTCTATCAAAATTTAGTCCTATACTATTAACGTGGGAAAGAGAGTCCCTTAATGCATTATCATAGCTATTTTGGTCCCTGTATATCTTTAAATTTGCACTAGATTTCTTTGCACTTTCTTCTTCAAGTTTGGAAACAAGGAGATCGGTGTTACCATCTGGAAATAAAACAGCAGCACATCCTTCAAAAATGCCTTTTTTTAGACCAGTGATATAAAAAAAATTATCATCTATGTAAGGCTCACAGTAATTCTCTATCACTATTGCATCGGGTTTATTGTCCAAATTATCAAAAATATTTCCGGACCTTTGCTTTATCCTCATATTATCAACGTAGAACAAGAAGTACAATATTCTTCAAACGAAAAAATAAAAGGAAGATAAATCTGCCATAACGAAAGATTTTATTTATAATCTTTAACCATGCCTTGCAGATTCGTCAAATCCTTTCTAATATTTTCAACCTGCTTCATTTTTTCTTTTTCGAAGCTGTTAAGTATTTCTGGCAATCTCTTGGTGAGCTTGTAAATATGAACGGGTCTTCCTTTTCCCTCTTTTTTCAAATCTCTTTTCTTTGCCCATCCTCTTCGCCTAAGTTCCTGCATTGCTACGCTAACCTCAGGCTGCCTTAGATCTGCTCCCTGTTCAACTTCCGCAGAGCGACACTCAGCCACCTGTGAAATGAACATGAGTGTTTTAGCAAGGTTTTTTGGCATCCCTAGGTCAGCAAACAATTCAACTGCTCTTTCGTCCTTTTCATCTAATACAAACGCTCTTTTTTGCTTCATTATCCTCTCTCCTCACGGCAACTAATCATATTTGAGTATTTATATTTTTCTTATTTTTTCGATTTTGGATTACTTTTTGTGTTATTAACCGGTTTATTATTTTTATAGTTGCCCTTTCTCACTTTTATCTTGCTTTCATCGAGCATTTTCTTTGCAAGAGCATCTGGGTAATTGCCTGAGAACACTATCTCCTTAATCCCGGCATTTATGAGCATTTTGGCACAAACAACACAAGGGGCATTTGTGCAATACAATACGGAGCCCTCTATGGAAACTCCAAAAACTGCTGCCTGAATAATTGCATTTTGCTCTGCGTGGAGACCCCTACATATTTCATGCCTTTCGCCAGAGGGAATTCCTAGTTTTTCCCTAAGACAACCCACTTCTGAACAATGTTTAAAGCCTTTTGGAGCACCATTATACCCTGTGCTCAGTATGTGCTTGTTTTTTACAAGTATTGCACCTACACTTCTTCTTAGGCATGTGCTTCTCTTCGATACTAAATGAGCCATTTCCATAAAGTATTCATCGTATGATGGTCTGTCGTCCATAAAAATCAAAAAGATAATGGTGTGATGTACTTAATTAAATTATGATTTTCTAAAATAGGTTTGGTTGGGATATTGCTGATTTTTGCAGAATGTAGTATTCATCACCATATTTAAAAGGGTAAAAGACATATTGAAATATGGAGCGATAAAACATGTCATATAGATATGGTACGTTCACAGCATCATGTTAAATTACAGATTTACAAAGACAATAATAATTATTCTAATTGAATAAAATTGATTTTAAAACAAACCACTATTAGCTGCTTTGTGCAATTATTTTTAAAAAAGAAAGTTAGAGGTTTTTAGGCCTCTATTGCAGTTCCAGCAGTTGTCGTAGCAGTGGGAACATATGTTGATGGTTTTCAAGGAATTGGAGGAATGGTGTGTTGATGTATGGTTTGTTTTTTGATTTTATTGAAACCCAATCACTTTGAGCACCGTGTTCATCTTCAGCAACTACTGTCACAGTACCTGTTCTTCCACCACAACTTATGTTTTGCTGCGTACCACTCGGAACTAAGCCCGTCCACTGATCAACCGT
>Ga0222683_1000274_pt1 | contig 20509 bp, 33 predicted proteins | sample AntAcemetage1073_FD_179841 | JGI IMG/M metagenome (GOLD analysis project Ga0222683, IMG submission 179841) | Saline water microbial communities from Ace Lake, Antarctica - #1073 | ecosystem: Environmental > Aquatic > Non-marine Saline and Alkaline > Saline | place: Antarctica: Ace Lake... | reverse complement strand
ATTAAGCACAGGAGTTACGCCGCAGGAGCACGGGATGCTTGGCTACCGCCTCTACCTGAAAGAGACAGCGGCGATCACGAACATGATCAGTCTGTCGCTTCTTGGGAGTGATGTAAGCGATAATGCGCTTGAGGCAGGGATCAATGAGAAGACGTTCCTCAAAGTTACCACGCTGTTTGAGCGATTGCGGCGGATCGGCGTTGACTCGCACATGATAATGACTAAGCACATCGCAAAGAGTGGACTATCGCGCCTTCTCTACGACGGTGCGGCGAAGATACACCCGGTGGTAAATCTGTCCGATATGCTTGTTGGAGCGCGCGAGACACTCAAAGATGCGAAAGGAAGGACTTTTGTCGGCCTGTATTGGGGGGACACCGACACCATTGCTCACGTGCACGGTCCGTGGACGGATGCATTTACAGCCGAGTTGCGGGCGATCGACGCTGCGCTGGAGCGTGAACTTTCAGGTCGCGTCGAGGACACACTCCTTCTTATCACGGCCGACCACGGGTTTGTCCCAATGAATGCGGCAGACTATATCGATATCACGCAATATCCTAATCTCTACAGCAATCTCGCTCTTCCGCCAGTTGGTGATACACGTTCCGCTTACTTGTTCGTACGCGACGGGAGGAAGGAAGAGGTTTCTCGCAGCATCGCTGAGACGTTCTCAGGTGACATCATTTGCCTGGATGCTGAGAGAGCCCTCGATTCGGGCCTATTCGGGATGGGAGAGGCCCTTCTTGCGTCGCGTGATCGCATCGGTGACTTGGTCGTTGCCTCCACCGGGCGGAAAGCCTTATACTATCCGTATAAGGACAGCGTCAAACTGCGCGGGATGCACGCCGGCCTCACGCCGGAAGAGATGCTCGTTCCGTTTGTCATCAGTAATCTGCAAGGAGAGTGACCAGATGATCACAGTTGGAAGAGCACGCGCGGTTGCCGCACTGGACATCAGTGACGGGAACACGATCGTCAACACCAAGAAACGTGTGCTGATCGGCCCAGATCAAGGTGCACCGACCTTCATCATGCGCCTGTTCACCGTCAGCGAGGGTGGCTTCAGCCCGTACCACAAGCACCCGTGGGAGCATGAGGCATTCGTCCTCTCCGGCGAGGGGATCGTCAAGGGGACCCAGGGTGAGACGGCTGTGCACTCGGGCGACTTCATCTTCGTCCCACCGAACGAGGAGCACCAATTTCTAAATCGCGGCAAAGAACCGTTCGAGTTCCTCTGTATCATTCCCAAGGTCGAAGAGGCATAGGATTGCGCGTTCTCGTGTGCATGAGCGGCGGAGTGGACAGCACCGTTGCCGCGCAGTTGCTTATCGAACAGGGGCACGAGGTCGAGGGGATCACGTTCTGGTTCTGGTCGTATCCCGACGCACCCGATTACGGGGGAGTGACCAAGTGTTGTTCTCTTGATAGCGCTGCCCGCGCTGTGGCGGAGCTTGGGATCAAGCAGCGCACCGTTGACGCCAGTGACCTATTCTATGAGCGTGTCCTGCGCGATTACGTCGCTCGCTACAGCTGTGGAGAGACCCCTAATCCCTGCGGAAACTGCAACCGCCACCTGCGCTTCGGCCTTGCACTGCAGTACGCGCGCGAAAACGGATTCGACTACGTCGCCACAGGGCATCACGTGTGCCTTTCGCGCGATGAAGCGGGCACGGTGCATCTACTCCGCGGCCTCGACCGCAACAAGGACCAGACCTACTTTCTGTACGGCCTGCAACAAGAGGACCTCGCGCACTTGCTCTTCCCCGTTGGCGAATTAACAAAGGACGAGGTGTTCGCCATCGCGCGGCGCAACGGCCTTCATGCGGCATCACTCCCCGAGAGCCAGGATCTATGCTTCGCCGTTGACGGACGTACGGACTTCCTCTTCCCACGAGGCGTGATCCGCCCTGGCCCGATTCTCGACGCAGACGGTAGTAGGCTCGGTACGCACAACGGGTTAGTGCACTACACGATCGGCCAGCGTCGGGGCCTGGGGATCAGCAATGCGACGCCGTTATACGTCATCCGAATCGACGCTGAGAAGAACGCCCTTATTGTCGGGCAAGAGGATGATCTGCAATCAGATGCGTTGACCGCGAGCGATGCGAGCTTCATCCTGAGCGAACCGCCACGCGATGGAATGCATGTAGATGTGAAGATCCGCTATCGCTCGCCAGCCGTTGCCGGGACGTTCCACGCGTTATCCTGCGATCGCTTCTCCATCGACTTCGATGTGCCGCAGCGAGCCGTCACTCCTGGGCAGATCGTCGCGCTATACGATGGGGAGGAGCTTCTCGGCGGAGGAGTGATAGATGAGCGGGGCAAGATTCGTTGAGTATGTTGGGTTCATAGAGTTCATGGAATTCAAAGGCTTTCCTTGCGAGGTTAGCGTCCTTGAGAGACGGAGACTGCCTGTCTGAGATGCTGACAGGGCTCCAACGCTCCGCAAGCAACGCCTGGTTTTCGTAGCGTGTGCAGCTTGTCTGCCACGTTGAGGTGCACGCCACAGAACAAGCGCAACGTCGGAGGCTGCCTGTCTGAGATGCTGACAGGGCTCCGACGCTACAGAAAGTAGATCATTGACAGGGCTACGGTGTTCTCCTGTAGCGGGGCAGCTTGCCTGTCCTGTGAAGTCTTACTTCACTGGGATCTGCCACGTTTGCGTCTTGAGGCTTAGCGATACGGAATGCATAATCTTTGCATGGAGCGGTGATTTGCTCCACCACGAAGGACACTGAGAGCATGAAGGTGCGGGACCCAAGAGAGTAGAGCTCTTGCGCGATAATCGCTCTTGCGTTTGGCATTTAGAGTTCTGCGCTTCGTCTCTCGTCTCGCCTGCTCACTTCACTCGCTCAAGCTCACCAGGCCCTCAAAGAACAGCCTTTCTGCCGCTCTCTTGGAGTCCTTTGTGGTGAGATAGTTTGCCCCTCCAAGTTCCGTTCTGCGCTATGGCGCTTCGTGGCTGAGTGGATGACCTACCTGTATAATCTCTGTTTGGAGGGGTGGGCGAGCGGACTAAACCACCGGTCTTGAAAACCGGCGAGCCGCAAGGTTCCGCGGGTTCGAATCCCGCCCCCTCCGCCAGATCGATCAATCAAGGAGCGAAACGTACATCCATATAGGATGGCGGTTTTCGTAGCTCGGCAGTTCATCTGCCACGTTGTTAGGGACAAAGATCTCTACAGCACAACGTTGGGCACAGGGCCGAACGCTACGTAAGATCCTGGTCTTCGTAGCGTGTGCAGCTTGCCTGCCCTGTGAAGTCTTACTCCACCGGGGGTCTGCCGCGTTGAGGCGTAGCTTACGGATCGAGCTTCCGAAGTCAACATTGGGCACGCCAGTGGAGTAAGTCTCCACAGAGTAAGCAGGGTCCAACGCAAGAATGTGCTCTTCGTAGCGTGGCAGCTTGTCTGCCACGTTGAGGCATACCACACAGCAGAAGCCCACAACCTAACGCGGGAGGCTGCCTGTCTGGGATGCGGACAGGGCTCCGACGCCACATAAGCCTTCCTATTTCGTAGCGTGGCAGCTTGTCTGCCACGTTGGCTCTAACCCCACGAACTGCGTGAACTCTACGAACCTCACCCCCAGCATCGCAGGTTGACCGATGCCCAGGGGCATCGTAGAATGTACAAACCCGGAGGGGTAGTCAAGAGGTCCAAGACAACGGTTTGCTAAACCGTCGACGGGTTCATAGCTCGTCCGCGAGTTCGAATCTCGCCCCCTCCGCCAGTTTACGCGCCCGTAGCTCAGTGGATCAGAGCGTCGCACTCCGGATGCGAAGGTCGGAGGTTCGAATCCTCTCGGGCGTAAAAGCGGAGCGGCCTGCAGACCCGTTCCGCTTTTACGTCTGAGTGGTGAGAGGTTTTGTGAGTTCGGGAATGTGAACTCGTAAGCTGTCCGAAGGACAGCCGAGGTTACGAATCCTCTCGGGCGTATTGTTTTGCGCTACTGGGCCGTGGTCTCATAGGCCACCTAGAGTATTGATCCCACTTTGACGATAGCATGGCTGTACCCCCCCCAAAAAAAACAATGCTAGATCTCAAATACTGCGCAAAGACGTCAGGCGGTAACGAGTGATGAGGGATAAGAAAGAACAAAGGCATTCTCGCGCAGGGGGCCTGTCTGAGTGGAAAGAGCAGACAGGGCAGAGGGCGCAGAGAACATCGAAAGACAGGAACAATGATAGAAAACGAGATACAGACACTTGTAATGCCGGGTTGTCCCCCTCAGCATTCCAGCGGCTCTGCGGGAGAAAAGGATTTGTAATCTTGACTGGATCTGCTACTTCCGCAGGAGAAGAAGAATGATATCGCGCAGAGACGCAGAGGAGGAAAGAGGGTTATTCACAGGGACAGGAGACCAAGTACCTCTTGCTGCTAGGCAAAGATCTGGGCTTTTGGGCCATGAGGACTATAATCGCCTCCAAGATCGTTGCAATAATGTAGGGAAACTGCTCAACGCGCTGATCAACTCTCTGAAAGGGAAGGAATGGCTGTGCCAAAGAACCGAGAACCAAGCACTAGTGACCTGTCACCAAGCACCAACAACCAGATTCCAAGAACCAAGAAAGAATCAGGGATTATGGAGTAGGTGATACCAGATTGGCTCTGCTATGGGATCAATGGTAAACTAGGAACCGAGAGGTGGATAATGATGGATAGAAAAAAGACGCTTATCCGTGAGGTGGAGGACTTGCCCACAGTCTTTCTCCAGGAAGTTCTCGATTTCGTCCGATTTCTTAAGGTCAAGGCAACTCAAGACCATCTACAAACCGCTCTCCTCAGCGAGTCTGCCTTGCGAAAGGATTGGTTAAAGCCGGAGGAAGATGTGGCATGGCAAGGTTTGTGAAAGGGGATATAGTCGTGGTCCCGTTTCCTTTTTCGGATCTTTCTCAAGCCCAGCCGCTGAAGAAAAGCAAGGGGATTGATGCGGCACAAGACGCGAAATTGACTCCTTACGTATATCAGGAGGTGATAACATGGCACAGCAGATTGTTTTTCGGGCGGAATTTTTTAGGGAAGGAGACCTCTACGTCGGTCTCGCTCCCGAGCTCAACGTCTCTAGCTTTGGAGAAACACTAGATGAAGCGAAGGAATCGCTCAAGGAAGCAGTGGACGGGTTCCTTGAAGAGTGTGAAACCATGGGCACCCTTGAAGATGTGATCGAAGAAGCTGGATTTGAAAAGACGGGTAATCAATGGCTTCCTCGGCAACCGATAGCAGCCGAACTTTTGACTGCAGGGTAAATTGATGTCGACACAGAGAATCACTCCCATTCACTACCGGCGTCTAGTGAAGGTGTTCGAGTTGGATGGCTTTACCTTTAAACGACAGAAGGGTGACCATTTGATCTTCACAAAACCGGGAGTGAAGAGGCCAGTTGTCATCAAGAAAAGCCCAAAAGAAGTCCCAGTGACCCATATTCTGACGAACCTGCAGACAGCAGGGATTAGTCGTGAGCGATATTTCGACCTTCTGAACCAGACGAGATGATTAGATCTGTCCATTGTAGTGAGGAGTAGGTCATGGAAAGTGAGTAGGAAATAGGAGATGACGGAGATCAAGATGGACAGTGATCAGCAGATCTTGCGAGAGGCTGAAGAAGTTCTGCGGGTACATTTGGGTCCGGCCAAGGCAACCCGTTTTTGGATCGCTTGGAGCGGCGGAACTGGTGACTACCTGCAAATGAAAGAGACACTCTTCAAAGGAGAAACGGTTGATAGCCTTTATGATAGAATTCAAGGGCTAAAGAGCGGGACAGAGCCTGGTCCTGCTGAATGAGATTAAGAATTTGGGGGGCAGTAATGGGGCGTAGGAATGAGCGATGAGATGTATCTCCTTCCACAGCTCACTTATTACCTATTACTCATCACCGGTTCTCTGTCACTCATTACCTATCACTGATGACTCATGACCGATCCGTAGATGAGGTTGGCAAATGGGCAGGAGCGTTTAAGAATGGTGATGTGGAATAGAAAGAACGTGGCAGACAAGCTGCAACGCTACAAAGAAGCGATGTTCTGTATCTGCGGAGCTTTCCGCACATGGTTTGTTTCCTACGTTGGCCGGGCTTGCCCATGTTTGTCTTTTGCCCTAGAGGTTGGCTAGCTGCATGGACCCAACGATCCCAATAACTCAATGAACCCCTGCCCCGTGCAATCACGACCAAGACGCCTACTTCACGGGGCAATGAACCCCACGAACCCAATCACCCCACAAACTCTACGATCCCTAATACACCGATATTGCATGGTGATGGCCAGAGGCTCTCCCCAGAATGGTCGAGATAATTTCGGAATCTGACTTGATTCGCAGTCATACCTATTGCTAGAATCTCAGCGGAGGTGATCACGATGGCAGCACCTGTCCCTTTAGAGGAGCTTGTCAAGAAAGTACCAGAGGAGATAAGAGTCAAAGTTTACGATTTTGCGAGCTACCTCCTTGAGAAGCACCTTCGGGAGGAAGACCGAGACTGGAAAGAGTTCTCCTTAAGAGAGGCTATGCGCGGTCTTGAAGAGGAACCCCTCTATACTGAAGCTGACCTTAAGGAACGCTGACGATGAAACCAGGGAAGCTGGCTTTGCTTCGATTTCCCCGGGCAAACCTTGAAGAGGGCAAGCTACGCCCAGTTTTGTTGATTGCGCGGGTGCCTGGGGAGTACGCAGACTGGCTGGTGGCGATGGTTTCAAGTCACCTGGAACAGGCAATCCCGGGTCTTGACGAAGTGATAAGGGAGGAAGACACTGATTTTCTGCCCTCCGGCCTCAAGCAGTCAAGCGTGATCAGGGCAAGGCGATTGGCTGTAGCTAATGCAGAACTTCTTCTAGGGACAATTGGCGAGATTTCTAGCGGACGATTGGTTCGTATCCGTCGCCACATTGCGGATTGGGTACTTGAAAGACCTTGATTTCCGCCAAACTTCTGTCTTGGTGTTTGCGTTGCTTTGAGGCCAGCTTGCAATCCGCAACGCTGGAATCCGTGGAACAGCACATGGATAGAAGAGACAAGCAAGAGTCGAGACAGAAGACGGGAGTTGCTGTCCTTGCTTCTTGGTTATGGGACAGCGGAAGGAGAACGGGAGGGCCACTGGAGGTGGTGATCTAGTGGGATTCGAGGATCTAGACGTGTGGCAGCAATCGCATCAGCTAACGGTTGAGGTGTACAAGCTGGCTCGACAGTTTCCTGCAGCGCAATGATGTCGCGCAGAGGCGCAGGGGGCCTGTCTGAGTGTGAAGAGCAGACAGGGCAGAGAATGACAAAAAAGAAGCCTTGGTGTCTTGACTAAACCATGCAGTGTGAATGGTTTAAGCAGTGCTTTTCTCAGCGTCTCAGCCCTGTCTGCTCTTTCCACTCAGACAGGCCCTCTGCGGGAGAAAAGCATTTGGTGGCTCTTACTGGATGTAGTAGCTTCGCGGGAGGAGAATAGAAGAAATATACCTCGCAGAGGCGCAGGGCCGCAGAGGGGAAAGAAGCTTTTGCTTATTCACTAAGTGCAGTGTGTCAATGTTCAAGAAAGCTCTTCTCAGCGCCTCCGCGCCTCTGCGGGAGAAAAGCATTTGGTGGCTCTTACTGGATGTAGTAGCTTCGCGGGAGGAGAATAGAAGAAATATACCTCGCAGAGGCGCAGGGGCCTGTCTGAGTGTGAAGCACAGACAGGGCAGAGAATGACACAAGAGAGGGATATTTCACGGGGCGGGGATCAGTGCAATGACAGAAAGGCCACCACTTATCAGTCAGCTCCTGGGGCGCATGACTAAAGGGTTTGCAAATTGAGATCTATGCTGGGAGAATAGTCATAGGCACTTGCAGTAGGCGCGAAGCATAAGTCCCGCGTGAGAGGAGGAGAAAATGCCCAAGACAAGCGTGGAGCTTCCTGAAGATTTGGTGGAGGCAATAAAGCTTCCCCCTGAAGAGGTTCCGATGAGGTTGAGAAGAGAACTGGCAGTGCGCTTGTACGAGAAGAGGTTGCTTGGCTTCGGCAAAGCTCGCCAGCTTGCGGATATGACCATGTGGGAGTTCCAGCAGCTATTAGGAAAGGAGAAAATACTGCGAAGCTATGATATGGAGGATCTCGAGAAAGATTTGGGAACGTTGGAGGAGTTCGACTCAGAATGAAAGTTGTGGTGGACTCCTCGGTCCTTATCAGCTTAAGCGCAATCAGCCAGCTTGAGCTGCTTCGCAAGAGGTTTCCCGAGGTTACGATTCCTCAGGCAGTGCAGCAGGAAGTTGTGATCGAAGGGAAGGGACAACCAGGATCACGAGAGGTTCAAGTATCCAGTTGGATCAGAGTTCAGGAAGTTCACGACCGGTCTTTCGTTCGATTGCTAGAAGCGGAGTTGGATCCGGGAGAATCGGAGGCGATTGCCTTGGCTTGTGAGCTCAATGCTGACCTGGTCTTACTAGACGAGAAAGATGCGCGATCGCGGGCTAAACGGGTTGGCTTGAGAATACTTGGGACGATTGGGATTCTCATTTGGGCCAAGAAGAGTGGTCATATACCAAGTCTCCAAGAGCAGTTGAATGCTTTGCGGGATAGGGCAAAGTTCAGGATTAGTCCTGAACTTTACGAGCAGGCTTTGAAGGCTGTATCGGAAGGTAGTTACGAGTGAAGTATAGAATAATGGATGTATTTAACGGCTTGGTTGCCCGGAATACATACCCAAGCGGTTACCTCATGGGGTAGGCTTCAGTAAATAAATAGCGTACTACGTATATGTACTGAAAATCAAGAAGGATCACGGATTGAAAGGTTAAGGGGGAGCTACTTGTTGGTTCTTAGTTTCTGGTTGTTGGTCCTTAGTTCTTAGTCGTTGTCCTTTGGCCAAATGCCAATGGCCAGTGGAGGCGGTAGTCCAGTGGGATTTGAGAAACTGGAGGTCTGGCAACAAGCGCATGCGTTGGTTCTTTGCATGCACAAGGTGACCGCGTAGTTTCCATCGGCTGAATCATATCGCGCAGAGGCGCAGGGGGCCTGTCTGAGTGTGAAGAGCAGACAGGGCAGAGAATGACAAAAAAGAAGCCTTGGTGTCTTGACTAAACCATGCAGTGTGAATGGTTTAAGCAGTGCTTTTCTCAGCGTCTCAGCCCTGTCTGCTCTTTCCACTTAGACAGGCCCTCTGCGGGAGAAAAGCATTTGGTAATCTTCACTCGATGTACTAGATCAGCAAGAGAAAAACTGAAGGAACATATCCCGCAGAGCCGCAGGGGCGCAGGGGCCTGTCTGAGTGTGAAGCACAGACAGGGCAGAGAATGGCAGAAAAGAAGCCGATTTCATGGGGCTTGCCCCGTGCAATGATGCAGGACGAGCCGATTTCGCGGGGCCTGTGGCTCCTTGGAGGAAACGCGGTATCATCTGCTTCTGGCCAGAGATTTGCAGCTCTTGGACACAAACGTATATGCTGAATTGAAAACCGGGTATGAGGGCGCGAGCAAGATGCTAAACGGGCTGATACGTGCACTGAAGCACAAGGAAGATGGAAGGAAGAAGGGATCAAGGATCAAGGGTCAAGGGTTAAGGGGCAAGGAGTAGGCAGGCTTAATCCATAACCCATACTCCGTAATCCATACTCCATAACCCCCTAATCCTGCGGAAATGAGAATGATTCACTAATTATCGGCGACGGAAGCGCGATCGGCAGGAGGTGGAAAGATGCCCAAGGTTAAGGATCTGAGTGTTGATGATCTAGAGTATCTAATAGAGGAGAAGATCGTGGAATTACTCGGGGATCCTGATTCTGGACTGGAATTGACAGATGAATTTAGAAAGAAACTAAGAGAACGCCTGGAAGAAACGTCTAAGAGGATCCCCCATGAAGAGGTGCTAAGAAGACTTGGCCAAGATTGAATGGACAGAAGGCGCGGTGAGGGATCTCCAAGAGCTCGATACCCAGGTAGTGCGAAGAATTCTCAAGAAGCTAGATTGGGTCTCCAGCAATTTTGCCAGGGTCGTTCCCAAGCCGTTGACTGGAGAGTTTAAGGGAACCTACAAACTACGCATAGGTGATTGGCGGGTTATTTACACCATTGAAGGTGATGGTATGATAATACAAAACATTGGTCACCGAAGAGAGATCTACAAGACGCCATGAGCAGGAACGACAAGGAATTCTTGCCCAAGCTGGGGATTAGTGTCTTCAACTGGAAGAACTTGCGGGGATGAAATGGTGATGAGCGATACGCGTGGAATTCGGTGATGCGTGATCAGTAACACGTGATGAGGGAACATGAATGCGGAACTCAAGACGCACAAGGATCTCGATGTCTGGAAAGACCTTGAACTATGGACCCATGACTCCCGACTATCGACTCTGAACTGGTTCTCTGTCACTCATTACCCATCACTCATCACCGTTGTTGGCTCCTTTGTCCGCAACTGGAACGTCCATTGGAAAGGAAAGAGAAACTGTTATAATGGGATTATAGCGTAAAAGAGGCCGGTGAAACTGATGGACCCTGCGGAGGTGCAGTATGGGAACCAAGGAGCGACTCGTTAGAGAGATAGAGAGGTTGCCCGAAGAACTTGCCGCCGAGGTATATGACTTTATTGTTTTCATACAGAAGCGGAGGGAGCCCGGAGAGAAGGAACCAGGCTCATGGGGTGACTTTGCGCTCAGTACCGGGGCATTTAACTTTTGGAATGATCCAAGAGAGGTAGAGTACTCGCTGGAGAACACTAAGAGAGCATGAACTTCAAACCGGGTGACATCTCGCTAATACGTTTTCCGCAGGCAGATTTGTGAAAGGGTAAGGCTATAAGCATGGTATGCCAGGTGTGAGATACATAGGAGGTAAGAATCATGACTTCTTATCGATTTAGCATTGTGGTCGAGCAAGATGAAGATGGTGTTTATATCTCTTCATGTCCGGTGTTACAGGGCTGCTATAGCCAAGGTAACACCTATGAAGAAGCGGTAGAGAATCTCAAGGATGCGATCCGCTTGCACATTGAAGCCCGGCGTGAGGTTGGTGAACCCATTCCCATCGAAGTTGCAATTGACAAGGTAGAGGTCAATGCCTAAGCTGAGGCCAGCCAATCCCACTGAAGTGGTGCATGTATTGGAGAAGGTAGGCTTCCGTCTGATTCGGCAAAGCGGAAGCCATGCTATATATCGGCATTCTGATGGACGATGGACAACTGTGCCAATTCATTCAGGGAAGGATGTCGCGAAGGGGACTTTGGGCAAGATTCTTAAAGACGCAAAACTCACTGTTGAGAAGTTTGAGAGCTTGCGCTGATCAAGGGAGTAACCCCACGAACCCTACGAACCCAATGAACCAAGAGGAAGCGAGGTGAGGCAATATGACTATACGGGGGATTGAGCCAAAGGAGCTTGTCGATCTTGCTTTGTATAAGGACGAGCAAGAGGTCATTGACGAAGGCGTCCGGTATATCCTTAGATCCCATCCCGAATACAGGATGGAGATCGCTATCAAGAGATACAAGGAAGAAACGGTCTCCCTGGGGAGAGCCGCTGATCTTGCCGGTATTTCTTTGGAGGAGATGAAGGAGATTTTGAGGACCAGAGGCATTGCTCTGAAGGGGCCAGAGAGTAAGGAAGAAATCAATGAAGATGCCGAGCGAGCGCAGAATCAGATACTAGGTACCAGGAATTAGATACTAGTGAAAACCGACGAAAGAAGCATGGATTTCAGAGATCTCAAGGTATGGAAGAAGTCGCACCAACTTACATTGCAAGTCTACAAAGCGACTGAAGGTTTCCCGAAGAGGCGTAGGAATTAAGAACGTGGATCAGCAGAAGCGGGAACAAAATGAGAAGAAATTTGGCAATTGGGAAGCGCTGTCCCATGGTGAGCGGCGGTACTGGTATACAGTGAAAGGGCACGCAGGATGGAAGGCAAGATACGTGAAAAAAGTTGACAAAGATGAAGACACGATTGAATTCTACCAGGAGATTTATGATGATAAGGAACAGCTCGTGGAAATCCATGAGAAGTATCCAGTTGATAGAGGGCATCGGAAGGTCGAGAAAGAAGGGAAAGAGGAGTGATTCGCGATGATTAAGCGCCGGGATGTTGCGGAAAAGCTAATCGACTACCTCTACCACCGCATTACTCTTGAAGAATTAGTCGATTGGGCAGAAGATGCAATGAGAGAAGATGGATTTGAGGCAGAACAGTTTGATCTATTGCGCGATATCGTCAGTCATTTGGGTGTAGCAAACGTAGAGGCATTTGGCTTAACTTGGGAAACCATAGAAAGCTATCTAGAGCAGCTTGGTTATCGGGTACAACTTGAAGTCTCTCAAGCGCATTAGCCTGTCGGGGATTAGGGAGGTACACCTTGATCTAGAATCCAGAGGCAGAAATCAAGAGTCGGAGTCAAGGCTCTCGACCTTGGACTTTGGACTGGAAGCACGCAAGGATTAGGGATCAGAGCGTAAGGATTAGGGGGAGCAGCGGAACGATATCCCGCAGGGACGCAGAGATGCAGAGGAGAACCAAGAACTAATAAGTGTTTGAAGGCCTTAAGACGCTGTTCTCTGCGTCTCTGCCCTGTCTGCTTTTTCCACTCAGACAGGCCCTCTGCGGGAGAAAAGCATTTGGTAGCTTTTACTGTTTGGTAGCTTTTACTGGATGTAGTAGCCTCGCGGGAGAAGAACAGAAGAAATATCGCGCAGAGGCGCAGGGACGCAGGGAAAAGAAAGAGCCTTCCAATGTAGATGATTTAGCTTTCCTCAGCGTCTCAGCGCCTCTGCGGGAGAAAAGCATTTGGTAGCTTTTACTCGATATAGTAGCCTTGTGGGAGAAGAGTAGAAGAAATATCGCGCAGAGGCGCAGGGACGCAGGGGAAAGAGAGAGCCTTACAATGTAAATGATTTAGCTTTCCTCAGCGTCTCAGCGCCTCTGCGGGAGAAAAGGATTTGTAATCTTGACTGGATCTGCTACTTCCGCAGGAGAAGAATAGAAGAAATGTCGCGCGGAGGCGCAGAGGAGAACCAAGAACTAATAAGTGTTTGAAGAGCCAAAGACGCTGTTCTCTGCGTCTCAGCCCTGTCTGCTCTTTCCACTTAGACAGGCCCTCTGCGGGAGAAAAGCATTTGGTAATCTTCACTCGATGTAGCTTTGCGGGAGAAGAACAGAAGAACGATATCGCGCAGGGGCGCAGGGGGCCTGTCTGAGTGTGAAGCACAGACAGGGCAGAGAATGACAGAAAAGAAGCCTACTTCATGGGGCTTGCCCCGTGCAATGATGTAGGACGAGCCTATTTCACGGGGCTCGTGGTTCTCTGGAAGAAACGCGGTATCATTTGCTCCTGGCGAGAGATTTACATCTCTTCGGCGCGAATGTATATAGTGAATTGGAAACCGGGTATGAAAGCGCGAGCAAGATGCTCAACGGGCTGATACGTGCACTGAAATACAAGGAAGATGCAAGGGATAAGGGCCAAGGAGCTAGTCCCTGGTTCTTGGTTGTGGGACAGCCGAAGGAGAACGGGAGAAACAGAGGGGACCGTGGTAAGCGGGATCTAAGGCAACTCTAATAGGTGTTTTGTGATTGCGGATTTCGAAACTTGGATCTAAAATTGAGCCTATGGAATTCAGTGCAAGAGGTAGAAAATCTACGAGGGAGGGAAACTATGCCAACTGCCCTAGAATTGACCCGTGAGGGATGGAAGCACTATGTGGAGGCAGTGGCCCAGCGATTAGAACCCGTCACGGTTAAGCCTGAAGGAGAAGAGGCGCGTAAGCAGCTATTGACGCGTGTGCATAAGGCGGCGGCGGCACTGAAATCCCACTTTGCGGTCCGAAGGGTGGTAGTATTTGGTTCGTTAGCCCATTCAGCCTGGTTTATGCCTGACTCCGACGTAGATTTAGCTGTCGAAGGGTTAGCTCCCAAAGATTATTGGCAAGCGTGGAGAATGGTGGAGGAAATCATTGGTGATCGGTCAGTAGATTTGGTTGAGATTGAAGCAGCCCGGGAGTCTCTGCGGCAGGCCATTGAACGAGACGGAATAGATCTATGACCACAGTTTATCGGGAGCTGTCCGAACGTATTCGAGGCGAAGTGCCTGATCTAGATCGACTGATCGGGCGTGTGCGCCACGCCTGGAAGGGTGCTCGACGTTCAACCGATCAACAGGACGTATACCTGGATTCCGTGGCCCTGAACCTCCATGGCTTCTATTCCGGGGTCGAGCGTTTGTTTGAACTAATCGCCAGACACATAGACCGTAATCGCGAACTGGCAACCGGCGAAAGCTGGCATCAGAATTTGCTCCAACAGATGAAGGAGGACATACAACAAACGCGGCCAGCGATTATAAGTGATGAGAGCGCGTCGGTGCTTGATGAACTACGGCGATTCCGGCATCTGGTGCGCAACATTTACACATTTAATCTGATCCCTGAGAGGATAGAACCGTTAGTCTCTTCTCTACCTGAATCGTGGTCGCGATTGAGGGCCGAGCTGTTGGCCTTTGCGGATTTCTTGGCGGACGTCGCTGAAGCAAGCGAAACTTGATGTTCCCAAAGCGAATTCACCACGAAGAGCGCCTCCTCTCTACTCGGTGGTGAAGTGACTCTGTCCCTCTGTTGATAAGGGTTGATTGGAGATTGGATAGAGAGCATCTTACTGAGGCTTCATGCGCAACAGTGTGGGCAGGAGAGATGAGAGTGACGAAAGGAGGCAAATGCACGATTCAAGGTCCGACCCCAGATATTAAGAGTCAAGGAGCAGGCAGCCTAATCCCTATTCCTTAATCCATAATCCCAAAGCGGGAGGGAAGACATGCAAAACGCAAGACGCAGACGGTGGATCTTGGCTAGATGAGTCTGCGGTCGAGGGTTCAGAGTCAGGAGTCGAGAGTCAGGAGTCGAGAGTCTGGAGTCAAGAGCCGAAAAGCGGGAACATCTTGGACTTGCTTAAGTTCAGACTTTGGGTTTTAATCACGGTGGAGGTGAGCAAGAGATGGTCAAGATTGCCAATCGAATTGAGGTTGATCCAAATGTCCATCATGGGAAGCCAGTCATTGCCGGAACCCGCATTCCCGTTCATATGATTCTTGGGCTATTAGGAAACAACGTGTCTTTTGATGATATTATGCAAGATTACTATGACAATATTACCCAAGAGGACATCCTGGCTTGCATCCGATATGCCAACTCCCTAGTTGAAGAGGAGGAAGTCTATGCTATAGGGAGCGTTGATGCCCGAGACTGAGGCCAAGTCCAAGATCAAGTTCCTAGCCGATGAATGCACCTTTGTTCAGACTGTTGATTTGATGAGAGAGCTCAAGTGTGAGGTCCACCGGATTCAGGAGCTAGGAATGAACGGGGTTTCTGACCCCGTTGTCTTCCGAAAGGCGCAGGAGATGGGGGCAGTTTTGGTGACAAATGACAAGGGATTTGGAGATGTTAGGGATTTCCCACCATCTTCTCACCATGGGGTGATTGTCTTGAGGATGCTGCCCAAGCCTGAGGCAGTTCAAGCCGTTCATCGCGTACTAAGAGGGCTTTTAGAGATAGAAGAGAAATTCGAGGGTATCCTTTTTATTGTAGACACTCACAAATATCGAAGGAGGAAGAGGCCTTAGCCACGGGAAGCAGCCGCTTTGGGTCTAAGCAGGTAAGAGGCAATCACCAAGACGGGAGTCGAAAACCAAGAACGTCAGGAGTTGGCAGTCACCAGCCGTGAGCCCGGAGTCGAAATCTCAAAGGGCAAGAGAGATAGCACAGATAAACCGGTTTGAAGACATCGGGCTAGAAGCGGTCAAGAGTCGGCAGTCAGGAGTCGAAAACCGGGAGCATGAGAGTCGTAAGTCTGCAGTCATGGGGCAGGAGCAGAGAGGATGGCACAAATAACTCGCTTTGAGGATATAGAAGCATGGAAGCAAGGAAGAGAACTTGCAAAGGATGTCTACACTGTCACAACCAAAGGGGAATTCACTAGGGACTACGGTTTGAAGGACCAGATAAGACGGGCAGTAGTATCTGTCATCAGTAACATTGCTGAGGGTTTTTCCAGGCAAACCGACAAGGAATTCATCCAATTCCTCTACATAGCAAAGGGATCGGTTTCAGAGGTTCAAAGCCAACTGTATATTGCGTGCGATGTAGGGTATTTAAGTAAAGAGGAATTTGATGACTTGTACAAGCGGGCTGATGAAGTTGCCAAGTTGATCTCCGGTTTCATTCGCTATTTGAAAGGAGCAGATAAATGAGTCCAGAGTCCCAGAGCCGGGAGTCTAGAGTCACAGAATCCAGAGCACGATATACTGAAAAGGAGTTTTACGACAGTTCCTTAAGCTTTCGTCACTTAGGGGTCAGCATCATTATTGAGCTTACCAGCTACCGACTTCTTAACCCTTTGACTCGCGACTTTCGGCTTGCGACACTCGACTCATGACACATGGCTCATGACTGTGTTTTGGTCTTGACCCTAGACTATCTTCTATGGCCTCTTGACTTGGTTGTTTCTGACACTAGACTCTAGACACTCGACTCATGACTAAATCGCGCGGAGGTGGTCTCAATGAGGATACGGCTTAACAGGATAAGAATTGGATGGCTCATCATTGTGGCGGCAGCGGCAACACTCGGCATCGTGATCTCACTACTCGTATTAGGCAGTCCCGAGCGCGATTTGGCGGTTTCCGCCTACTCCAACCTAATTCGCTTCCAAGCCGAAGGCGTGGCAACCTTGCAAGTGCGGATCTTCGATCTATCCGGCAAGGTGGTTTGGGATTCAAGCGTCGTTTCGGGTGATACTATTGATTGGGATCGGAACAACGATTTTGGCGAGCGGTTGGCCTACGGCGCGTACATTTACAGCGCACAAGGCTGGAACGCGCAAGGAGACTTGATCTTCCAGAAGAACGGGAAGCTTGCTCTGATGCCTGGAGATAAGGTGCAGTTGCAGGCGGCGCCGGCAGTGTCTTTACCGCAAAGTGACGATGGTTTAGCACCATTTGAGGATGAGCCTTTTACCTTCCAGCCTATGGCAGTCAATGTCGATCACTCCACCGAAAGCTGGGCATTTGGCCAAATTGGTATTGGGACAACTAATCCTTCAGCTGCGCTGCATGTAGCAGCTAATGGCACTGAGATATTGATCACTTCAAATGCGGGGCTGATTTACGGCGCGAACTTCTTGCAACGAAGAGCGCGTGGTTCGCAGGCAAGTCCCGAAGTAGTTCAAGATGGTGATCTAATAGGAGGCATAATAGGTACTGGATATGATGGTAGTGCCTATCGCAATGCTGGAAGAGTGGCAATCTACGTTGATGGTTCGCCAAGCTCAGGCAGTATGCCTGGAAGAATAGAGTTTAGGACTACTCCTGAAGGTGCTGTGTCGGGAAAGCCTAGACTAGTGATCAAGAGTGATGGCAAAGTTGGCATAGGAACCACTAACCCCAGTGGAACCTTGGAAGTGCACGGCTTTGCTACAAACCTGCTCGCCCTCTATGGTCCGGTCGCTCCCACTGATCCGAAGTTTAGGGTAGAGAAAAACGGCACGGTCCTTGCGGACGGCGCATATCACTCCGGTACGGGGGGCTTTCACACAGGAGGTGCTGATGTTGCCGAACGCATCAGCACCAGCGAGTGGGTGGAGCCAGGATATGTTGTCGAGATCGACCCGGAACATCCAGGCTTCTTCCGCAAATCCTCCTCTCCCTATAGCACAAAGGTAGCGGGCATCATCTCGACCTCTCCAGGAGTGATCCTGGGTAACAACTTCGATACAAGTGCTGACAAATGGGAAGACAATCGACCAGTCCTCGCTGTTACCGGACGAGTGCCATGCAAGGTATCAGCCGAGAACGGACCCATTGAGATTGGTGATCTTTTGGTTGCCTCTTCCACTTCTGGAGTAGCAATGAAGGGTAATCCAGAAAAAGCAATGGGTGCCGTTGTAGGCAAGGCAATGGAGCCGCTCAAAGAAGGCGAAGGGACAATCACCGTTCAGGTGATGCTGCGGTAAGGAAAAGCGGTGATCGGTAATGAGTGATGAGTAACGGGTTGGGAGGGGTAAGGGTTCAACCGAATCCTTATCCCCCTTAATCTGACCCCTTCAATCGGGTTTGTTATCATTCTGAGGGGGTAGTGCCTTCTGATTTCGGTTCGCACGGGACGGATGCAAGGCAAGGCCGGAGGTCAAAGAAGATTCACCACGAAGAGCGCCTCCTCTCTACTCGGCGGTGAAACAGTCGACTCTGCGGGAGTCTTGGCGCTCGCCTGGTTGTCTCCAGTTACCCACTTGAAACGTCAAAGAGCCATTGTTCTCAATCTTCTGTCGAGGTAAGATACAGATTGGTATAGGAAGGTGTGTCATGGGAGTCACTTACATCGAGGGCATGGTGACCGGGCCTACGGATAAGAGGGAAACCGTGAGGTTTCTTGTAGACAGCGGAGCGACCTATACGCTTCTGCCAGAGAAGAGCTGGAAGGCTATTGAGTTGACCCCGAAGCGAACGGTTGTCTTCACCCTGGCCGACGGGACAACAGTAGAGCGCAAGGTATCTGAGTGCCACATTGCGTTGCCTGAGGGAGAAGGGTATACACCAGTTGTCCTTGGGGAGCCAGGAGACGAGGCTTTGCTCGGGGTGGTTACTCTCGAAATTCTCGGGCTTATTCTGAATCCGTTTACCCGCGAGCTTCACCCGATGCGGATGCTCTTGGCTTGAAGAGAGTTGGAGAGCTATCTCGTGATGGAGATATCGGAAGGATTAAGGGTAAGGATAAAGTGGGACTAGTTCCTGATTGTAGGACAGCCGAAGGAGAACGGTGGACAGATCCCAAAGAGTATTCACCACGAAGGGCACGAAGGGCACGAAGGAATGGAATTCTATGAGGCGTCGAATTGGACAAGACTGGAAAGCGCAGCTAGAAGAGTAGTAGCATAGACTAGACATTGATTGCGAATGTACAGGAGGTGAGGATGTAAACCGATGATTACGGACTATATTGAAGCAGCGCTTGCAAGAGCCACCTATGAGATTATCAAGGACGAGGAGCCATACTATGGGGAGGTACCTGGCTTGCAGGGAGTCTGGGCAAGCGGGAAGACGCTTGAGGAATGCCGTCAGGATCTTAAGGAGGTCATTGAAGGATGGATCATTGTCCGGTTGCGGAAAGGATTGCCAATTCCTGAACTTGATGGGCATCAGATAGAAGAGCTTGAGGAATTGAAGATCAGTGGTTAGGCTCACGCCGGTCTCCTGGGAAGATCTGGTTAAGCGACTGAGGAAGTTAGGATTTGAGGGACCATATGGGGGAGGGAAGCACCCATACATGGTTAGGGGAGATCTAACCCTGACCATTCCAAATCGCCATCTGAGAGAGATCGGTGTTAATCTTCTACACCGTATTCTGAGACAGGCAGAAGTCTCACGTGAGGAAGGGCTAGACCAATGATTCAACTTGCCGATTCCCCATGGTCTTGCCACAGGGAGGGATAGTGCGATTCTGTATGTCTGGAGCGAGGAGAAGTTTGGGATGTTCATAGACTTGGAGGACATCAAGAAAGCTGTAGAGGCAAAGAAGTACTACATCAGGGCTCATGCGAGAAAGAGAATGGTCGAAAGAGGCATAGGGAAGGAAGAGGTAGAGAAGGGTATCATGGAGGGAGAGATTCTAGAAGAGCACCCTCAGGACAGTCCATATCCCAAGTGCTTGATCATGGGGTTCGTTGGGGAGAGGAAGCCTCTGTATGTCTCCTGCTCCTTTGATGGGGAGGAAGTGTATATTGTTACCGCACATTGGATGGATCCTGAGGAGTGGATTGATCCTTGGACAAGGAGGTGATAGTGATGGCGAGTAAGAAGAGATTGTGCCCCTTATGCGGAGGGATTCTGATAGAGAAGATCATAACTCACGAAGAGAGGCATAATAATCGATTTTACATCTTTGAGAATGTAAAAGCATTGGTATGTAGCCAATGCGGGGAGGAATATATTAGTGCGAAGACCTTAGAGGAGATGGATCAAATCGTTAGGGAGGCAAGGGAGCCGACGAGGAAGGAAGAGGCCCCCGTCTTTGACCTGGCTGCTATGGGAAGTAGAGACCGTTAGCATTAAAGGTTAGTCTATCAGACGTTGGACTTCTTTGACTATGGAAGTTGGACTCTGGACTCATGACTATCGGCTGGTCTTCTGTCACTCATTACTTGATCGTAGTCTTGGTTCTTAGTTCTTGGTCGTTAGCCTTTGGCCAACAGCCAATTGCCAATGGCCAGTGGAGGCGGAGGTCCAGTGGGATTTGAAGACTTAGAGGTCTGGCGACAAGCGCATCAGCTAGTTCTTCGCATGCACAAGGTGACTGCGCAGTTCCCAGGAGCTAGACTATATCGCGCAGAGGCGCAGGGGCGCAGGGGAGGAAAGAGAGAAAACAAGCCATGGAATCTTAACGGAATTATATGAATGGTTCAGACAGAGCTTTTCTCAGCGTCCCTGGTGTGCCAGGACAAGTCTGGCCGATCTTGTGGACTGGGAGGAGTCCACCATGTGAATAGCCTGTTTGACATGTAGCCATGCGAGCGTGGGTAGG
>Ga0222683_1000272_pt1 | contig 20585 bp, 19 predicted proteins | sample AntAcemetage1073_FD_179841 | JGI IMG/M metagenome (GOLD analysis project Ga0222683, IMG submission 179841) | Saline water microbial communities from Ace Lake, Antarctica - #1073 | ecosystem: Environmental > Aquatic > Non-marine Saline and Alkaline > Saline | place: Antarctica: Ace Lake... | reverse complement strand
CTTCAAAGTACGTTTGCCTGTACTGGTTTGCTGGAATTTCTCCCATGGCGAAATTCCAGCAAACCAGTACAGGCAAACGTACTTTGAAGAGGCATCGATCATCTTTTCGATGGCATCTTTGATATCTCGCATCCCCAAGGAGTAAGAGGCAAAAACCACATCATAGGGACCTTCGAGATCGTTTTTCGGGTCCACATCTTCCCATCGCTTCTGGACGCAAGATATGTTCTTGACGCCTTCTTTTCTACTCTGGTCCTTCAAGACCGAAACCATCCCCTTAGAGGGCTCCACCGCAGTGACTCTAGCGACCTTTTTGGCTATGGGAATCGCCAACGTTCCAGGTCCTGCACCAATGTCAAGAACCTTCGATTCGGTCGTGATGGGAAGGCCTTCGATCGTCATTTTGATCCGGGACCCATTCTCCTGTGACATTTTCCAAAAACGCATCGCAGCATCGCGTTTGTTCCATACGCCAGCACAATCAGCATCGAAGTTGGATTCTGCTCGTCTCTGGTATTGTTCCTTCCAAACATCGTTCCAGTCAATCTGATCCTGCATCAAAGTCAACTCTAATAAAGTTTAAATAATATAATCATCTATACTAATATCTTTAACTTGCGGGATTGGAGAGTGTAGAGCGGGAAGTCCCCTGTCTTTAGGCCAAGGATGAAAGCGGAGCCCTCCCCTTTGTTTCTGGCCGTCGATAATGATTTAAGGCAATAATGGAATATACTAATTTTGGTAACATTTATGAAATACAAGCTCGACAGGTCTGCACACTCCGTGTACACACTACATTGTCATTTAGTGATAGGTATGTGTTTGGCTCCATTCAATCGGCATCAGTAAACCCATTTCGTGATAGCTCATGCGACCTGTTCCAAAGAGCTGATTTCAAGCAAATTCGGCTACTGATGTTGTTTTCCAATCTGGCTCAAGTTGTTGATCGACGTGCGTTCATTGGCCAAAACTAACATCGAACAATCGATTTTGGGGGGCTAAACACATACGTCTCCTTCATATCTGGCCATACGATAACTATTTAAGATAATAATCGGATACGCCCGCTTCGCTGGTTTGTCTGTGATAGAAACGACAACGCTTCAAAAAACATACTTGTTTCGGGGGTGGGGTAAATCTCTGAACCGGAACCTCTACATCACGTCACGGTGATGTAACCTCTGGTGACGGATCAGGAAGCTCCGCTCTTTTAGTTGGGGTAGTTCACACGGCAGATCGAAAATAACGGTAAGCTTGTGCCTCGGTGGCTCAGCTGGTTAGAGCGAGTGACTTGTAATCACTAGGTCGCGTGTTCGAATCACGCCCGAGGCTTAATTGATTTATTGTGTATGGTGGCCGAAAATGTCGCACGTCCTCGTTCTCTTCTTGATCGTGCTCTCTTTCACGTTGCCAGCCTCGGCTCAGAACGATCCTTTGATATTGGGCGGCGCGCCCCTGGCCATATCGGATGATCCTTTGGCACCTAACGCCACTGACGATCTCGCAGAGCTGAACGCCATTCTCAGTGGCGGATCTGTGTTTTCAAACCAGTCCGCGCTGGATGAGTTCTACAATGATTCACGGCAGGTTCCCTATCTTGGATATTTGATGAACGATTCACTTTATCTTGAGTTCTTGAACTTGTCTTCAACGGAGATCTTGCCACCACAGGTCTGGTCAGAGCCGAAAAGATCTTTCTTTGAGGATATGTTAGATGCCTGGTGGTAGACCTTTCAGAATATTATAGTGCTTAACGATACTTGACTATAACCTGCTGCCGGAACATTCTGACTTCGGAATTTTTTCTCATGAAAAAGGTCTGGCCATAGGACCGAAACATGCCGATTTTTATTTTTCGGGCATGAGCCCTCAGATCATGCGCGTTTCTGTCTGAACTGGGAAATGTAGCTTGGAAGAATCAAACGGCCGATTCAAGCGGAACATTTGGAGCGCAAAATCTATTATCTTGGTCCTTCTCTAGAACAAAGATTCTATGAGGGACTTCACCAAAGAGATCTTGGAGGTCCTGGAGGACGACGCCAGGGCAACTCCAAACGAGATCGCCACCCTTCTTGGCACATCCGAAGAAGAGGTTGCAAGGGAGATCGAGCGGTTGGAGGATTCAGGGGTCATAAGAAAATACATGACCATGATCAACTGGGACAAGGTCGATGACGGTTACGTTTACGCCATGATCGAGCTGAAGGTATCACTTCAAAGAGACAAAGGTTACAACGCCATCGCCGAAAGGATTGCCCGGTTCTCTGAGGTCCAGTCGGTGAGGTTGATATCTGGCGATCACGACATATCCTTCACGGTTCGTGGCAAGTCCATGAAAGACGTGGCCTTTTTTGTCACAGATAAGGTCTCCACCTTAAAGGGCGTAGAGTCGACCTGCACCCACTTCGTCCTGAAGAGCTATAAAGAGCATGGGGTAATCCTATACGACAAGACTCGACCCAAGCGACTGGTAGTCACGGCATGACCGCTGAGATGATTGAGGCGACCGAGTCTAAGATGACCAGAGAAAACAAGACGCGTCACATGGCAGATCTGACACAACGATCTCCTGAGTCTTACGTGGCAAGCATTGTCAAGGATCTTCCGCCTTCGGGGATACGCAAGTTCTTTGACATAGTGGTGGGGATGAAAGACGTAATCAGCCTTGGCGTGGGCGAGCCAGATTTTGCGACGCCCTGGCACATCAGGGAAGCTTGCATTTACTCTCTTGAATGCGGCAACACGTCTTACACCTCCAACAAAGGGCTGATCGAGCTAAGGGAGATGCTTTCAGAATCGATAAAGAAGGATTTAGACATATCTTACGATCCTGAAGACGACATCCTGATCACCACTGGTGTGAGTGAAGCGGTTGATTTGGCGTTCAGAGCTGTTTTGAACCCTGGCGACGAGGTGATCGTGCCCCAGCCTTGTTACGTCGCTTATGTTCCTGATGTGGTATTAGCAGGAGGCGTTCCTAAGGTTGTGACAACGAAGCTTTTGGATCAGTTCAAGCTGAGGGCCGAGGACGTCGAAGCTGCCCTGACCAAGAAGACAAAAGTCCTCTTGCTCAGTTATCCAAACAACCCGACCGGCGCGATAATGACACAAGAAGACTTAGAAGAGATCGCCGACGTAGTTGTGGAAAACGATCTATTGATAATCTCAGACGAAGTTTACGACAAGCTCACTTACGAGGGAAAGCATGCCAGTATCGCTCAGCTTGAGGGGATGAAAGATAGAACGATTCTTCTGAACGGCTTTTCCAAGTCTTGCGCCATGACCGGGTGGCGAATTGGCTATGCTACGGGCGATCCCTCGCTCGTTGGGGCCATGACAAAAGTTCATCAGTACACCATGCTCTGCGCTCCAGTAATGGCCCAGATGGCCGCGATCGAGGCGCTCAAGAGAGGTGACGCTGAAATGATGGAAATGAAACGGGAGTACAACCGGCGTCGCCACCTCTTTGTCTCTGAGCTGGAGAGGATTGGGCTTCCATGTTTTGAGCCAAAGGGCGCATTTTACGCCTTCCCTTCGATAGAGGGTACGGGGCTCAGCTCAGAAGAGTTTGCAGAGCGGCTCTTAACGGAACAGAAAGTCGCCGCAGTTCCAGGAAGTGTCTTTGGCGAGGGCGGCGAAGGGTTCTTGCGGTGTTCTTATGCCACCTCGCGCGAAGAGATCATGGAAGCGGTCGAGAGGATAGAGCAGTTCCTGATTGGACAAGGGCTTTGAATCCTCCTTATACAATTTTATATTATTCTGGCTCTTTTTGCCTTCACACCTCTACGACCTCGCTCAGGATTCTCTTTCCTATGTTACCCTTCAGGGCCCGCTTCGTGACCAGGTCCACCTGGCGCTTGAGAAGAGCGACCAAGTCTTCTTCTAGGTCCATGAACCTGAAGAAGTCTGGGGTTTCCGTAAACTCCACCAGGATGTCGACGTCGCTATTCTCGCGAGCCTCGCCCCTCACCTGGGAGCCGAAGACGCCAAGCGACTTCACCTTGTAGCGTTCGGCAAGAATCGGCTTATTATCCTTTAGGATATCCAGAATCTCGTCCAGAGATCTTTCTTGCGCTTTGTTTGAGTGGGTCATATCAGTCCTCGTACGTGTTTTGGGAATTAGAAGTGAGAATATAAATGGCAAAATGATTTTCTGCATTAAAAACGGTCGTATGAATGTACCTCCATCTTAAAATTTCTTAGTATTATGTACAGAGGTGATTGCATCTTAATCGGATTATTTGTACCTCCGCCCGAATTAACCACCTCACTTTCATAATCATTTTTAACATAATTCTCTCTAAACTTTGCATGAATTGCTATAATTCTATCCTTATACCTTGGATTTGTCCAAGCAATGACCCATTCGTGCGGAATTTCGCCATTATATTTTATCCCATAATATGGAGATTTGGTATCAAGTTCTATTCGACTAATCCCTGTGCCAACACTGAATCTACCCGTCCAGAAGTCATTCCGATGAATTATGTAACCTATATAGTGCTCTCCTATATCTGTGTTTACGCTCCATGAAAAACCGGAATTATAACGGTCTTCCCAATCAGTTTTTAAGAATTTTCTCGTCAATATTTGTGGTATTCCGTGCCCTTTGATCTTAATAACATTAATTTCTATAGAACTGGATTCATGTTTTAAAAGTAATTTCATATTTTCATTTTTATCATCTTCATCTTCATTGGTTGAGTGGATCATCCAATTATTGGGAACATCAAAAGTTATAGCATAGATAGGACTTCCGTCCTGGTTTTCATTCGGTGCATCTCTTTTCTTAGGATACCGCCTCATTTCTGATTTATGTCGTATTGGCCCAGTCCTAGACTCAATCGAACTAGGATTTGGTTTATATTTAAACTCGTTTAATTCTTCGACTAATTTCGGATCCATTTTCGGGCATCGATTATCTTTTTCGATTCTGATGGGTTCAATGTGTATATTAACACCACAATCATTCAATATTTTTTTTAATTCTTTGTTCTTATCTTCGAAATTAAAGTAATAATAATCCTTGATGATATCGCTATATTTCTCATCAGCAGGATCCAAATAATAGGTCAGAATAACCGGTCCCTTTTTTAATTCTTCACGATCAATTTCAGTATGCTGGTGCAACCACCAATGCTTACTATTTTCTATTGCTACTCTAAAAGTTTCATACATATCAGGTGACACACGATCTTTAGCAATATCTAACTCATCCCCAAAGCGCAAAAGTGCTGCTAATAACAATTTACGTCTATCCTCAAATGTCTCTGAAGTTAGCTCCAATTTACTATGATACATGCATATATGTTTAATATCTTCAATGCAATCATCAGGAATTAATTTAGCCGCTTTATGCAGAACAGAACATTTTTCCTCTTCACGCAAGAGGTCAATCCAAGCGGCAGTGAGAATGCTATGATTCTTACGTATTTCCGTTTGCTCATAATAATCAAAATCACTGGAATCTCTAGCAGTATACTTAATTTTAAAGCATCGATCCCCTTTACCAGTTGCAGAACTATAATATTGTTCCGCTTTGTCCACTACATCCAAAAAATTACTTACATCACATTGCATCCCTATATCATGTAGGTAAATACTAGCTAAAAGTAAGTATGCTTCCTTTTCTGAAAGTCGAGTTTTATCGGTCTCTTTATCGGTCTCTAACAAACATAAAATATTGCGAGCTATACGATTACTATGCTCAATACCATGGTCTGTAAAATTTTTAATAAGACGTTCGTTAGGATTCCAAATTGTTTCCATTGCGTCATGAATCGCACCTAAGCTCTCAAGTAAATTTTGATTATGTATACAATTCTTAAGTTCTTCTAAATATTTATAACTTTTTACATATCTTGGATCGTCCACATCAATTTCAACGTTTTTTATTTGAGCATCGAGTTCTTCGAGAACAACTTTAAATTTCATGGATGGGAATGTGCATCTGAAGTTGAAAAAGCTTTCTTGTACTTGAATTTCAAAGATGTACTAAAAAATGATATAAGTGAATGATAAAGGCCACGAATACGAGGTTGCATGAATAACTCGATGGGAGACGCTGATAAACCAATCTGCTACATCAAATGGTATACGGACGAGTTTGCAGATGGCCACCTCGTTTACGGAACTTCGCCGGCCGTTTATTCTGACGAGCAGTTCGACAAGTTATTTACCAAGAACCACTCGATGACCATTCACGGACTGGAGCCAGAGACAGGATACTATTTCGCCCTGAAGGGAACCGACCGGGGCGGAAATGTGGGTGAAAGCGACGAGTTTAGCTTCGTCACAACTGGGTTTTGAAGAGGGCCATCTCCCCTCAACACCCCTATTTTTCCGTACATACGCAAACCTTTTCATCTCTTGCGCCAAAGTGATATGAAGATATTTCCGCAAAAAAAGCTTTTTCTCGGGAGTGTGATCGTGATATGAGATCGATGTTGATACTTTCGCTTATTTTAGCCTCCGTCGTGGCATCACTGGGACTCATCGCTCCATCTGCCGCAGACGGGATAATCATAGTGGACCCGCCACCTGATGTGGGACCAGTCAGGCTTGATGAGTCCCTGGCCATCAAGTACCATCGGGTAGATGTAACCGTAACAAATCAGATAGCTACAACCCGCGTGGACCAGGTATTCGTGAACGATAACCCCTGGGCCGCCGAAGGCACCTACATATTCCCGCTCCCAGAAGGCGCAGCCGTGAGCGACTTTGTGATGTGGGTAGATGGCGAACCTGTGAGTGGCGAGATACTGGAAGCAAACGAAGCAAGGGCGATCTACAACGAGTACGTCCGAAATATGCAAGACCCCACCCTCCTCGAATACGTAGACCGGCGAGCTTTGAAAGCCAGCGTCTTTCCAATCCCGCCCGGAGGCGAGAGGCGAGTTGAGCTAGAGTACAGCCAGATCCTGCCAGTCGATAACGGTCTTGTCCATTATTCGTATCCCCTCAGCACTGAAAAGTACTCTTCAAGGCCGCTTGAAGAGGTGACGATCAGGGCCGAGGTGGAATCTCGCGATCCGATCAAGGCGGTCTACTCGTCCAGCCACAACGTCTTCATCGAAAGAGAAGATGACTTTCACGCATTGCTCGGTTTTGAAGAGTTCGATGTCCTCCCAGATAGGGACTTTGAGTTCTACTACACCATAAGCTCTGAAGACGTGGGCCTCAATCTGCTCAGCTACAAGGAACCTGACGAGGACGGTTTTTTCCTTCTTCTTGCAGCTCCTAATGTGGAAGTGGAAGAAGGCGAAGTTGTGGCCAAAGACGTGATCTTAGTCCTGGACGTCTCCGGAAGCATGGAGGGTGAAAAGCTCGTCCAGGCCAAGGATGCGGCCCAATACATACTGAACAATCTCAACTTGAAAGATCGCTTCAACGTCATTGCCTTCAGCACTGGGGTTACCACCTTCAGCGACGAGCTTGAGCCCACATCGAAATTTGAGGATGGCGCCGAATTCGTCGATCGACTCGAATCTCTTGGCGGAACCGACATCAACCGAGCTCTCTTGAAGGCGATGGACTTGGCAGACCCAAAGAAGCCCGCCACCTTGATCTTCTTGACCGATGGCCGCAACCCAAGGCGTAGAAGATACGCCCACAATCCTTGAAAATGTGGGGGATGCCGCGCCTGAAAACCTCCGATTATTCAGCTTCGGCGTGGGAGACGATGTCGACACAGATCTTCTGGACCAACTCTCTTTAGACCACGGTGGAACGACCGCTTATGTCAGGCCAGGCGAGAGGATCGACGAAAAAGTAAGCGCCCTTTACAGAAAGATCAGCAAACCAGTCCTCTCGAACGTCGAGATTGACTTTGGCAAGATAAAGGCGGATCGGATCTATCCTGAGACCGTATCAGACCTCTTTGCAGGATCGCAACTCGTCCTGGTGGGCAGGTACAGAGAAGGCATGGCGACCACTATCACCCTTTCTGGCAAGGTGAACGATCAAGAGGAAAGCTTCGCCTATCAAGCCGAGTTTGAAGAGACTGGTGGTGACGATTTCATCCCCAGGCTCTGGGCCACGAGGGTGATCGGAAGCTATCTTAGAGAGATCAGGCTCCGCGGCGAAGATCCTGAACTCGTGGATGCCGTCGTCAAGCTGAGCATACGCTACGGCATCATCACTCCTTACACATCTTTCCTGATCGAAGAAGAAGATGATGACATCTTCACCGAGGAAGGAAGAGAAGCAATCTCTGAAGGTGTGAGCGATGTGGTGGCGAAAAAAGCCTTTGAGCCATCTTATGGTGAGACAGCCGTCGAGGAGGCGGTCTCTGAAGCAGAACTTACTGAAGCTGTGACAGCACCATCTACACGCAGCTTCAAGTCTTTCCAAAGGGGCAGTGGCGTTGGTGGTGGCACCACGGCACCAGGGTCAATCGAACCGCTCGACGAGGTCGAGCCCAAAGAGGTAATCAAAAATATGGGGAGCAAGACCTTCGTTTTGCGTAACGACACCTGGATCGATACCACTTTCGATCAATCCAAGATGGAGCCGGTCAAGGTCGGTTTCCTCACCGATACATACTTCGACCTGATCTTGGCTTATCCGGATCTGGGCGACTACTTTTCCTTAGGTGAAAAGGTAATCGTGGTCTACGAGGGGACCGCCTACGAAGTGGTGGAAGGCGAAGGCGACAATATCTCCTTTGACACGGGCTCGAATTCTCTTGGCGCGATCGGTCCTGGAGCTAACACTACCGAAAATGGTGAAATCAGAAACGACACACCCATGGAGACGAAGGGGCAAAAGTCCCTTTCCTCACCACTTTTTTTGATCACAATTTCACCGTTCATCTCTGCACACCCAATCCATTTGATTCCAATATCAGAGTTCCAAAGGTGGCAGGGGCGACGAGATGATGATTTCAACAAAAAATCTAAAAGCGTCTCGTTCAGGTAACGGCTTCTCTAAGCAAACTGAAACGATCCAAAGATCCTTTCTCACGGGGACAAATATATGACTCAGCAGAACTGTTGGCGGATTAAGATATGATCGAAAAAACGTATTGGGGTTCAGAAAGCCTTTTGCGTGTGGTAATCATAGGAGGCGGCATCGGCGGAGCTGAACTGATCAGAAACGCTGCCACCAAAGGAGGCCTGAAGCTTGTGCTTATCGAGCCCAAAGACAAGATTGAGTGCCAAGCCCTCTACCCGGACTATCTCTCAGGCGAAATCGGGATAGATGACATGACCGCCCCACTCAAACCTTTCTGCGATAAAATGGACGTAACCTGGGTAAAAGACAGGGCTGTAAGCGTAGATTTTGATCAAAAAGTTGTGACCTGTACCAGTCACGAAATAGAATACGACATCCTTGTGATAAACGCAGGCTCGGTCCAGAACTATTACGGTGTAAAGGGCTCAGAAAACACTTTTTCCATTAACACCCTGGAAGATGTAATCAGGGCCAAAGAGTTTGTCGATAAGGAACATCCTGGAGATGTTTCCATCATAGGATCTGGACCCACCGGAATAGAGACTGCCTGCGCCCTGATCGAGCGATTGGATTCAAAAATATACATAATCGAGATGATGGATCGGCCCCTTCCGACCTTCGCCAAGACAGCTTCCAACACGATGAGAAAGATTCTGAAAAAGAAGGGAGTTAAGGTTCTCACATCAAAGCAGGTAAAGGAGATCGGGGTAAATCAGTTGATCTTCTCAGAAGGCCATCCCTTAGTCTCTGAAATGGTCATCTGGACCGCCGGGATAAAGCCCGCTCCCTTCGTAGAGAGCCTTGACCTGCCCAAAAAAGGTGGCTGGATTCTCACCGACCCCTATCTTCGGGTATTGGGAAAAGAAGACGTGTTTGCCATAGGGGACGACGCTTGGATCGAGATCGATGACAAGATAGCTACCAGGACCGGAATGGAAGCCGAGTTACAGGCAAAACATACCGCGCGAAATTTGGCCAAGTTGGCCCGAGGAGAAGAGCTAAAGCCCTATTCGATCACTGCCAACACAGGAAGCCCTGCAGCTTTAATCTCTACGGGATGTCGATGTGCAGTAGGGGTTTACGGTAGCCTTTGTATCCACGTTCCCGCCAAGATGATATACACGCTCAAAAGCTGGATCGATAAATCTTTCGTGAAACGGTTTAAGTGACAATGAAGACGAATCGATGACCATGTCAGATGCGCCCACCAGATAATAGACCGCCTTTCTATCTACAAGGTTGCTGATGTCGATATCGTTGTAGCTGTAGGTTGCGAAGTTATATCGGTTACCCGACATCTGGTTATTCCTCACGTTCGCTCTTGTGGCCCAGCCTGGAGGCGCCGTTTCGTTGTTTCTCGATCTTTGTTTTTTTGTTGTTGGAATATTTGTACAACTTGGATTAGATATTAATAGATATTAGCCTCGTTTGGCGCATCCTGTTCCATTTGACCGAAGAATAAGACGTAAGTACTACGTCACCGTTAACGAGATTTGGAGGAAGAAGGATTTGGCAGCGCCACAACAGATAGTCGATCTCGTTGAACGATTTGACAGGAACATCGACTCGTATCGGTCGGGCCAGTACAACGAAACCCAACTTCGGCGAGAGTTCATCGATCCCTTCTTCAAAGCTCTCGGCTGGGATGTGGACAACGAGAACGGCTATGCTGAAGCCTACAAAGACGTGGTTCACGAAGACGCCATCAAAGTGAGCGGATCTACCAAAGCCCCTGATTACTGTTTTCGGATAGGTGGAACTCGCAAGTTCTTCATCGAGGCCAAGAAGCCCTCGGTCAACCTGAAAGATGATATCCATCCTGCTTTCCAGCTACGCCGTTATTCCTGGTCTGCCAAACTTCCTTTGGGCATCCTCACCGACTTTGAGGAGCTGGCGGTCTACGATGGCCGGATTCAGCCGGTGAAGACCGATAAAGCATCAAAGGCGCGTGTCAAGTACTTCACCTACAAAGAGTACATCGACCGATGGGACGAGATCACGACCATCTTCTCCAGAGAAGAGGTGCTCAGGGGCTCGTTTGACAAGTACGTAGAATCGAGCAAGGCCAAGAGAGGCACCGCCGAAGTTGACGCCGCTTTCCTCAAGGAGATCGAAACCTGGAGAGAGGTTTTGGCCAGGAACATCGCTCTTCGAAACACCGAACTCACAACAAGAGAGCTTAACTTCGCAGTTCAACGGACCATCGACAGGATAGTTTTCCTTCGCATCTGTGAAGACCGTGGCATCGAGAAGTATGGCTGGCTTCAGTCTCTCCTCGAAGGAAAGAGGGTGTATCCAAGACTGTGCGAGTTCTTCCATCGAGCAGACGAGCGTTACAACTCTGGCCTTTTCCATTTCCAGGAAGAAGCGGGCCGAGAAGAGCCACCTGACAAGCTAACTCTCAACCTGGAGATCGATGACAAATCGCTCAAGGATCTCATCAAAGACCTCTATTACCCGGATAGCCCTTACGAGTTCTCGGTGTTGCCTCCTGAGATATTGGGGCACGTTTATGAGCAGTTCTTGGGCAAAGTGATCTCCCTCACACCTGGCCACAGGGTGAAGGTCGAGGACAAGCCCGAGGTTCGAAAGGCCGGTGGCGTCTATTACACGCCAACTTACATCGTGGACTACATAGTCGAAAACACGGTCTGCAAATTGCTTGAAGGCGCAACTCCAAAGACCGCATCAGAGCTGAGGGTTCTGGATCCTGCCTGTGGGTCTGGATCGTTCCTGATCGGTGCTTATCAGCGTCTTTTGGACTGGCATCGAGACCGGTATGTGGAAAACTTGGTCTCTCTCATGGGGTCGGGTAGCAGCGCCACTTCGAAAAAGGTTCAGGCACTTCTCCCAGAAGGATACGCCGTCCAGAAGAAGAAAGGGCAAGGCCGTTCAAAAAAGAAAAAATCCAGCAACAATCTTCCCATATTCGAGACTCAAGGCGGCGAGTGGAAGCTCACCACCGAAGAGAGAAAACGCATCCTTCTAAACAACATCTACGGCGTAGATATCGATCCGCAAGCCGTCGAGGTGACGAAGCTCTCGCTCCATCTCAAGGTTCTGGAAGGCGAAAGCGAAGAGACGCTATCGAAACAGCTCAAGCTCTTCCAGGAACGGGCTCTCCCGGATCTTGGAGAGAATATCAAGTGCGGAAACTCGCTGATCGGTCCTGATTTCTACGACGGGCAGACTACCTTAATCGACGAGGAGGAGCTTTACAGGGTCAACCCCTTCGACTGGGAGGCCGAGTTCTCAGAGGTGATGGGGCGCGGCGGGTTCGATGCAGTAATAGGAAATCCGCCGTACATCCGAATTCAAGCGATGAAACAGTGGGCTCCTTTAGAAGTCGAATTCTACAAAGAACGCTATGAAGCTGCTAAAAAAGGCAACTATGATATCTATGTGGTTTTTGTAGAACGAGGTCTAAGTCTGTTGAGTGATCGTGGGCTATTGGGCTTCATTTTACCTCACAAATTCTTCAACGCTCAATATGGCCAATCTCTACGCTGTTTGATAGCAGAGGGCCGAAATCTGGAGAAAATTATCCACTTTGGGCATGAACAAGTATTTGCCAATGCAACGACATACACCTGTTTGCTGTTCCTCAATAGATCAGGCAGCGACCAATTGCAGTTCGTGAAAGTGGAAGACTTGGCCGAGTGGCGCAAAAACGGTGAATCAACAGAAGGTGGAATCGACTATGGGAAGATCACAGAAAATGAATGGAACTTTGTAGTGGGAAGTGGGGCTGAATTATTCGAGAAATTATTCGAAATTAATACAAAATTGGCGAATGTAGTGGATATCTTTGTTGGGTTACAAACAAGTGCGGATAAGGTTTTCATTATGGATTTGATAGCAGACAAATCTGAAAATCTAAAACTGAAATCTAAAGCACTCAATGAAGAATGGGAATTTGAAAAGGGTCTTTTATTTCCATTAGTTAGCGGAACCGATGTAAATCGATATAAACAACTGCCATCACGCCAATATATATTGTTTCCATATGTAGCCAACGCTTCTACTGTGAAATTAATAGAATTTACTAAATTATTGGATGAATATCCAAAAACTGCGACCTACTTACTTAAAAACAAGAACATTTTAGAAGGGCGAGAGAAAGGCAAAGCTAAAGGTCCAAATTGGCATGGTTATATATACTTAAAAAATATGGCAAAACAATCAAAAAAGAAAATCTGTGTACCGCGTCTTGTAGAAAGACTATATGCCGCTTATGATGCGGACGGATCCCATTTCTTAGATAACGTCGATGTGGGGGGAATAACATTAAAATCTGAATATCAAAATCAAGGCTTCCTGTATATTCTTGGTCTTCTTAACTCGAAATTATTGTGTTGGTATTTTCCGTTCGTAAGTGCTCCATTCCGTGGAGGATGGATATCTGCCAATAAACAATTTTTGTCACAGCTCCCCATTCGCACCATCGACTTTTCCGACCCCGAAGACGTGGCCCGACATGATCGAATGGTTCAGCTCGTAGAGAACATGCTGGAGCTGAACAAGAAACTGGCCGACACCAAGACTGGCCACCAAAAGACGCTCCTCCAGCGCCAAATTGAGGCCACAGACCGACAGATCAACCAACTCGTCTACGAGCTGTACGACCTCACCGAAGACGAAATCAAGATCGTGGAAGGCGCCGCTGAATAAGGCGCGCGCAGTGGCCACTCTCTGGATAGAGACCGCAATGCAAAGATCAATATCTTCTAGACAGAGGCTACAACCTGCGAAAGATGCCTATATGGATATGATTTCAGCCGTTGGAGCGGTCATGAGTTGGGGGCCGCATTCTTGCAGAAATCACCTTTGAATGCCCATCATAGGGGTTGTGATGGCAATTGCCAGCATGCATATGCCCCCTGCCAACAATCCCGTGACTATCGGGGAAAAATCCATAAGATGTCCGAAATAGGTTCCCAAATAGAAGCCGACACCTATCGCGAATATCGACTGGAGAATCCGCAGAGTTCTCATTTCAACCATCTCCTGTCACGTTGCCACCATATTTTAAAACTCTTTTGGGGTGGCAGATATACAATCCAACAGACCCAATTGACGATAACCCTCTATCTTGAAAACATGTTTTTCGGACCCATCTTCTTAGAAACGACCTTCGAAACGACAAACGTTAAATGGCTCTTTGCGATCTAGAGGACGAGGATTGGCTATGGACAGGTACGATAAGGTAATCCAGCTCGCAAGAAGACGGGGCTTTATCTGGCCCGGTTTTGAACTCTACGGCGGAGCTGCAGGCTTTTACGATTATGGCCCCTTGGGGGCACCACTTAAGAGAGGGATCGAAAACCTCTGGAGAGATTTCTTCGTGGTAAGAGAAGGCTTCTGCGAGATAGAATGCCCCACAATCGGTGTGGAAGACATTTACGTCGCCTCAGGACACCTGAGCGGCTTTTCTGACCCCCTCACAGAATGCAAAGAATGCGGCGAGATCTACAGGGCAGACCATTTGATCAAACACCTGATAGAAGTGCCCGACGCCCTCTCTGGCGAGGAGATCTACGACGTCATCCAGAAAAACGATGTTTTCTGTCCCGAATGCGGAGGCGAACTTTCCGAGATCTACGATTTTAACCTCATGTTCAAGACCTCGATAGGACCCGGCGGAAAGCAAATCGGCTACCTAAGGCCCGAAACTGCCCAAGGGATGTTCATCAACTTCCCGAGGCTCTTGCGCCACTATCGCGACAGGCTCCCCTTCGGCGCAGTCCAGATCGGCAAGTCTTACAGAAACGAGATATCGCCACGTCAAGGCGTGATAAGGCTAAGAGAGTTCTCCCAGGCCGAAGCCGAGATCTTCATAGATCCTACGGATAAATCTCACACCAGATTCAGCGAAGTTGAAGACCTTAAGCTTCGCCTCTACACTGAAGAGAGGCAAGAGTCGGCAAGCGAGCCTTGCGAGATGAGCATGAAAGAGGCCGTGGAAAAGGGAATCATCGCCCACGAGACCTTGGCATACTACGTTGCCAGAACTTACCAGTTCCTGATAGAGGCAGGCCTCGATCGAAACCAACTCCGGTTCCGCCAGCATAAGACGGACGAAATGGCACATTACGCAGCAGATTGCTGGGATGCCGAAGCATATTTGGACCGGTTCGGCTGGATCGAAATCGTGGGCGTGGCCGACAGAACCAGTTTCGACCTTCAATCCCACATGACCCAGAGCCAGACCAATCTCACAGTCTTCATGCCCTTTGACGAACCTCAAAAAAGAGAGACGCTGAAGGTAAAACCCGACATGAAGAAGCTAGGGCCGCTCTTCAGAAACAAGGCCAAGGCCGTCGCCGATGCACTCCAATCGCTTCCCACGTCAGAGCTGAAAAAGGAAGTCATCACCGTCGAGGTGGACGGCGAAACCCTCGAGGTCGATTCCAAGCTAGTCTCCTTTGAGATGGTGGAAGAAGAAATCAGGGGCGAGGAGATCATCCCTCATGTGATCGAACCATCTTTTGGGATAGATAGGATACTTTACTCAGTACTCGAACACGCCTACTCTGAAGAGATGGTCGACGAAGAGACAAGAACAGTTCTCAGACTCAAAAGCCGCGTTGCTCCCATACAGGTCGCCGTCCTTCCACTAATGGATAGAGACGTCCTTGTAAAACCTGCCGAAAAGATCACTCGCGAACTTCGAGAACGTAGTTTCCACGTGGAGTACGACTCTTCTGGCAGCATCGGCCGAAGATACCGGAGGAACGACGAGGTGGGAACTCCTTATTCCATCACCGTAGATTACGAGACGGTAGAAGAAAACACCGTCACAATAAGGGATCGGGACAGTATGGAACAGATCCGGGTAACAGTGGACAAAATACCCAAGACCATCTCAGCCCTTCTCAGTGGCGAGATCGAATTTGACAACGCAGGATCTGCCTAAACCTGGAAACCGTCTTGAAACAATCTGGAAACTCTCTTGATTTCCATCGATTGATTTATAGTCGAGAACCGATTAGATGAAACAAATCAGTTCTCGCAAGATTAGTGCTCGACGATACGAATAGGCCAAAATGTCGACTCTGACGAGTTCGACACTTGTCTGAAAGGTATCGTCAAACGCTATATCATCAAACACAACAGATCCAAAAACATGGCTCAAAATGCAAAATCTCTGGAGATCGTGATCTCCGCAGGAAGTTAGGCGATGTTGGCAAAGCCCAAGGCAGAGAGAATATCCCCAGATGGGGTGGCAGAAAACAACACCCGACGACGTTTCAGTCTCAAAAACGAAGTCAAACGAAAGTCGATCCACCTGGCTGGCTTGTCCGTTCCAGCAGCCATCCTTTTCCTGGGAAGAGAAGTCACTATCGTGCTCGTCGGGCTTGTTCTCTTAATAGCCCTATTCCTTGAACGAGAACGGCTACATGGCAAGATCAGTATGCCTTCGGTCAGGGAACATGAACGATACCGTGTTGCAGGCTACATCTACTACATATTCGGAGCCTTTCTGACGGTGCTCCTATTTCAACCCATGATCGCGGTGACGGCGATGCTCATGCTCTCTATAGGCGATGCAGCCAGCGGCCTGATAGGCTCAGTGGTGAGAGGATCAAAGGTCCGCGCCGACCTTATGGGAGGCAGAGGCTGGAGCACCAAACCACCGCTCGTGATGGCGGGAACCTTTCTGGTCTGCATCTTGGTTGGTTATCTGGCGTCTATCGTCACGGGTCTTGCCGTTCCAGTCTACCTTGCCGGAGCCCTTGGCGCCACCCTGGCAGACGCGATCCCCATCTCTTTTCGTCGGAGAGTCGTAGACGATAACTTCTCCATACCTCTTCTCTCCGGCAGCGTGATGGCCCTTGCGTCAATGGCCTGAAACTGGGATCTGTCACCTTTCTGCAGAAAGGTTTTTTAACGTACAGGAAAGTGACCTTCTCAGAATCCAAGCAACTGCAACGGACTAATAGTCTCTGATCTGGCGCCGGAAGGCGTCCTGAAACTCTCTTGAAAAACAGGGCGCGATCCAGATCAGATCAAAGTGGTTTGCAAGAGTCGAGAGGTTGCTTGATCTCGTGAGGATAGGAGGGATATTATGAACATAGTACTACTCGGTCCACCAGGATCCGGAAAGGGCACTCAAGCCAAGAAGATTGCAGCGAAGTATAGCATAATTCACATCTCTACTGGCGACATCTTGAGAGAGAACGTGAGGAACGGCACCGATCTCGGAACGGAAGCGAAGAAGTACATGGACGCAGGTCAACTGGTACCTGACGAGCTTCTCATAAGCATCATCAAAGACAGGCTCGCACAGCCCGACGTGACCGGCGGATACATGCTGGACGGCTACCCCCGCACTTACCCCCAGGCAGAAGCTCTTGACAAAATGCTCCCCGATCTCGGCCAGAAGATCGACGTGGTCGTCAACATCGACGTTCCAGACGATGAACTGGTCAAGAGGCTCAGCGGCAGAAGGATGTGCAAGTGTGGTGTCAGCTACCACCTCCAGTTCAACCCCCCCAAGAAAGAGGGAGTCTGCGATGTCTGCGGTGGCGAACTCTATCACAGAGACGACGACAGGGAAGCTGCCATCCTCAACAGGCTTGAAGTCTACAAGAACCTGACTCAGCCACTCATCGACTACTACAACAAGGCAGGCATCATCGCCGACATAAACGGTGCAGGTCAGATCGACGAGATCTTCGCTGAGATCGTCACGGCCCTGGACAAGATTTAGAGATAACTCTAAAAATCCTTTTCTCAACATTTTTTAATTCTAAGTACAATTTTTATAATCTATCGCCAAATCTATTGCCAAACATTTTAAATCCATAAGATCAATTTTACAAATGGTGGGATGAGACGAAACTGAAGAGAAGACACAAAATTGTACTCATCTTGATTCTCCTGTTAGCTCTGGTGCTGCTCTTTAACTTGTTACCTCAAGTCAAGGATTCTTCTCTGATTGTAGCTGCCAGCGTTTTATCTGCTGCTATTGGAATTGTTGGATTTATCAAAGATCGCTCGGCTAAAGCGGAAGACCATCCAAGTGTCCAGATTGATCATTCCACTGGCCCTCACACCAATGTCGATGGTGATCAGAAGAACGTGCTTTCTGGATCTTTCAATGGACCAACCTCTGTAGAAGGCGACCCCGTGGATATGAGCGAATCCAAGGGGTCGATAAACGCGGCCGAAGGACCGGTGAACCAGTATTTCGGTGACAACATAACCCACGTCAAGCCTCCTGTAAGCCAGCCCGTTCCTCGAATCCAGCCGCCACCGCAGAAGTTTGTGGGCCGAGTTGAAGTCATAAACGAGATTCTCAGTGGCTTTGAGCGCGGCGCAGTCATTGCTGGCGTCCGGGGTATGGGCGGAGTAGGAAAGACCGCCTTGGCTCTTGTCCTGGCAGAAAGGCTGGCCGGACGTTATCCAGATGGGCAGATCCTTGTGGATATGAAGGGCACCGACAAGAAGCCTTTGAGTGCGGCTGAGGCAATGGCCCAGGTAGATTCGGACCTACGATCCAGAGTTCAAAGTGCCCCAGAGCGAGGGTGAATTAACTGGGAAATATTTTTTGATCCTTCATGGCAAAAGGTCTTTTCTATTGCTCGACAACGCCGCCAGCCGGGAACAGGCAGAATCGCTCCTGCCACCAAGTGGCTGCGCCCTGCTGGTGACCTCCCGAAACAAGTTTACCCTTCCAGGTTTGACGGAAAAAGATCTGGACGTCCTTCCCCTCGATGACGCCAAGAATCTCCTCCTGGAAATCTGCGAGCGCATTGGCGATTATGCGGAAGAGCTGGCGGAGCTGTGCAGTTGCCTTCCACTGGCCCTGCGAAATGCCGCTTCTATCCTGAAAGAGATGCCGAATTTGAGCGTTGCCAATTACATCAAAAGATTGGGCGATGCAAGGGTGCGCCTGGAGCTGGTAGAAGCCTCCTTCACTTTGAGTTACGAGCTTCTCACCCCGGATCTGCAAAGGCTTTGGTCCCTGCTTTCCGTCTTTCCTGCAGATTTCGACCTCGCCGGAGCCATGGCTGTCTGGGAGATGGAAGAGCCCCTCACCGAGGATGCACTTGGCGAGCTGTGGAAGTGGAGCCTGGTGGACTTCCTGCCCTCTACCAAGGGCGAAGGAGGGCGCTACAAGCTGCACGACCTGGCGCGCGATTTCGCCGGATCCGCCTGGATCCGGCTGCCGTTGACCGAGCCGGGTTGCGCCATGCCGAGCATTACAGAGACCTGTTAAATCAAGCCGATAAGATCTTCGAGCAAGGCAACGAAGGAATCTTGAGGGGCCTTCAGCTATTCGACCAAGAGAAAACGAATATCCTGGCCGGGCAGTCCTGGGCAGAGACGAATATGGAAGGAAAATCTTCTGCTGCAATCGATCTTTGCAAATCTTATCCAGATGCAGGGGCCTACGTTCTAGATCTGCGCCTCTCTCCCCGTGAAAAGATCCCCTGGCTTGAGGTGGCATTGCAGGCGTCTAGGAAATCAAATGACAACGCAGCGGCAGGAAACCACCTGGGCAACCTGGGGAATGCTTACTATTATCTGGGCGAGCCCAAGAAGGCGATCGATTTCTACGAGCAGGCCCTCAAGATATCACGAAAGATAGGGGATCGGCGGGGCGAAGGAACCCACCTGGGCAACCTGGGGAATGCTTACTCGCATCTGGGCAAGCCCCGGAAGGCGATCGATTTCTACGATCAGGCCCTCAAGATATCACGAGAGATAGAGGATCGGCGGGGTGAAGGAACCCACCTGGGCAACCTGGGGCTGGCTTACTATTATCTGGGCGAGCCCAAGAAGGCGATCGATTTCTACGATCAGGCCCTCAAGATATCACGAGAGATAGGGGATCGGCGGGGCGAAGGAAACCGCCTGGGCAACCTGGGGAATGCTTACTCGCATCTGGGCGAGCCCAAGAAAGGCGATCGATTTCTACGATCAAGCCCTCAAGATATCAAGAGAGATAGGAGATCGGCGGGGCGAAGGAACCTGCCTGGGCAACCTGGGACTGGTTTACTATCGTCTGGGCGAGCCCCGAAAGGCGATCGATTTCTACGATCAGGCCCTCAAGATATCACAAGAGATAGGGAACAGGCGGGGCGAAGGAACCGACCTGTTCAATATGAGCCTCTCTTTACACGCCCTGGGCCAAAATGAGAAGGCCGTCTCCCTTGCCAGCTCCGCCCTTGCGATCTACGAGCAGATAGAGAGCCCCCACGCCGAGACCGTCCGCAAAACGCTGGCCGAGTGGAGCGCCTAATACCACAAGGAACCTTTTTATTCACCCTCAATCCTGCCCCCTCCCATGATATTCGTCTATTCACTTGGCGGCTCCGTCCTGGCGGGCTGCGATGCAGAGGGCCTCAAGGAGTACGCCGCTGCTCTAAAGGACCTCGCCGAAAAGCATCAGATCTTCGTTGTGGTGGGCGGCGGCAAGATCGCCCGAGAGTACATCGAAAAAGCCCGAGCACTCGATGCGAGCGAGACCTTCTGCGACTTCATAGGGATCGGTGCGACCAAGCTCAACGCAATGATCCTCATAGCGGCCTTGGGCGAGGCGGCGTTCTCTGAGCCGCTTGAATCCTACGCAAAAGCCCTAGACGCGTCCAGCAGGGGCAAGATAGTGGTGATGGGCGGAA
>Ga0222683_1000270_pt1 | contig 20659 bp, 16 predicted proteins | sample AntAcemetage1073_FD_179841 | JGI IMG/M metagenome (GOLD analysis project Ga0222683, IMG submission 179841) | Saline water microbial communities from Ace Lake, Antarctica - #1073 | ecosystem: Environmental > Aquatic > Non-marine Saline and Alkaline > Saline | place: Antarctica: Ace Lake... | reverse complement strand
CCGAAAGATAATGCTGTTTGTGAAAGATTTAACAGGACCTTAAATGAAGAATTTATTCAACTTGGTAATATGACTACTGATCTTAATATATTTAATCAAAGATTAACTGAATGGTTAATAGAATACAACTTTGAAAGACCCCATCAATCTTTAGATTATTTAACACCAATTGAATTTACTCAGAAATATACAAAAGTGTTACCTATGTGGTCTTCTAGTACATTTCCTTGCTATTTTTTTATAATTATGTTAATTTAATTGGAAAAATAAAATAAATAATATTAGGAGGCAAGATGAATGCTTGCGATTATTTAGAGAAGGAAGTAAAAATTATTGCTGAAATTCTCGCAGAAGAAGATGTAATTCATGATTCTGAAGATCATGATCTTGATTTGAAAGAGGAAATTCATTCCGTTTATGGTGTGATGAAAAGTAGGGTTAATAAACTTTTCCATCTTTTTGTGAAAAAAAATGGACTTTGTTTTAAAGAATTAATTGATTTAGAAAAAAAGATTTTAGTTCTTGTTTTTAGGACAAAACTTTTTTCTTTGCAAGTAGGGGCTGCTAGCGATAATCGTACTAGTTGCGAACAAGTAATTGATATAGATAATTTTAAGAAAGAGCTTCTCAAAGAGAAGACTATCTTTTTTGAAGATGACTTTAGGCTTAATGAACCGCGAAATCCAATAGTGCTCATTTCTCATTGCTTAAGAGAAGAAGTAAATTATTTTTTTCAAGAACAATTAAGAAAATTAGGGATTGAAAGGGTTTTTGTCGCTGGTGGTGGAACAGAAGTTTTTCAAATTATAGAAGAAGAAAACCCCGATCTTGTTATTGGTGTTGCCTGCCGAAAAGAGGTAGAAGATGCACTAGAAGTGATTAAAGTTCCAGCGCTGGGCATCTGTATAGATGTTCAAGGCAGATGTAGTCAAAAGAAAAATTTAATATAATTTCGTTTTTAAACAGGACCGCAATAGTCCTGTTTTTTTCTTTAGTTTTTGTTTATAATAAAAATATTGGAAATTTTAGAAAATCTATTGTATTATTTAATTAGTGATTAAATTTTATATTCAATTAAATTTATGGATAGCCAGTTTAAAAAGGGTGTATTAGAAATGTGTGTTTTAAATATGTTGTCTAAAAAGGATTGCTATGGTTATGAATTGGTAGAGGAATTGTCTCAAAAAATTTCTATTTCTGAAGGAACTATTTATCCTTTATTAAGTAGATTGCAAAAAAGGAAATATGTTCGCACTTATTTGAAACAATCAAATTTAGGACCGGCTAGAAAATATTATAATTTAACAAAAAAGGGAAAGGAAAAAGCGAAAAAATTGAAAAATGCCTGGATAATTTTTTCTAAGAGAATAGAGGATGTACTAAGGGGTAAGAAAAAAGAAGTAAGAAGTACGGAGTAACCCGCTTACGCCATCTCCTTCGCTAAAGCTTCGGAGGTCGAGAAGGCTTCGGCAAGGCATGGGAGTAAGGAATAAGATTTTAAATAAAAGTCATTAAAAGAATGGCTTTTTTTATTTTGTAAAAGCATTTTTTAAACTATGAAGTAAAAAGCAATGCTTTATACTTTACGCTTCTTAAATTTTAGTATATAATGAAAATAGAGGATTAATAAGTCCTGTGGATAATTTTTAAGATATGGAATTTTTAAAAATGTTTTTAAAAGAAACGGAATATAGCGTTCCGTCCAGTTTTCAATTTAGATTATTGAGAACTATTTGTTTTTATTTAGATTTTATAAAAAATGATAAAAAAAGCTCTTTATTTTTTGGTAAAAAAATCAACAAAAATAATTTTTATGAATAAGTTGTTAAAAATAGGCGAATTAGCCAGAGAAATAAACCGTTTGCCATCGACCATTCATTTCTATACTCAAGAAAAACTTTTAAAACCAAGTTCTTACACTAAGGGGGGATATCGTTTGTATGAGAAAAATAATACTATCCAAAGAATTAGACAAATAGAAAAATTACAGGATAAGAAAAGATGGACTATCGCAGAAATAAAAAATTATTTTTTAAGTAAAAATTAATTATTTATATAAAATTATATGAGAGAGTTTGAAACTTATAAAAATTGTGAAAATTTTGATTGGACAAAACAAAAAATAAAAAATAGAACTAGGGTTTTAAGAAATTGCAAGAAAGAAAAAAAGAATTTTTTCGATCATATTCGGTCTTTGTTGTTTTAATTTAAAGTAATAAGTTAGGGGGGGGGCAAGGGGCCAGGAGTTATAAAATAGGAAGTTAAAACTTAAATTAATTGTTAAATTGTTATATTGTTAGATTGTTGAGATTATAACAATATAGCAATATAACAATTTAGCCATCTAAATCCCATTTGATTTTGTAGGAAAATAATGTAATATTCACTAAGTAATAAAAATTTATAATTAATATAATAATGTATTTATGAATGATAATAACAGAGACAAAGAATCAAATTTGTTTCAAAAGGAACAAGAGATTTTAAAATTTTGGCAAAAACATAAAATTTTTCAAAAATCCGTAGACAAGAAACACCCCCAAGGCGAATATAGTTTTTATGATGGACCTCCTTTTGCCACTGGCTTGCCTCATTATGGCCATATTATAGCTTCTTTATTAAAAGATGTTTTTCCTCGCTATAAAACTATGCAAGGTTATCAGGTAATTAGAAACTGGGGCTGGGATTGCCATGGTTTACCAATTGAGAGCTTAGTAGAAAAAGATTTGGGCATCAAAGACAAGATAGAGATTGAAGATAAAATTGGCGTAGATAAATTTAATGAGGCCTGTCGCCAAAAGGTTATGAAGTATGCCGATGAATGGAAAAAATTTGTTCCTATGATTGGACGCTGGGTAGATATGGAAAATGATTATAAAACCATGGATTTGGAATATATGGAAAGCATTTGGTGGGTATTTAAACAATTATGGGACAAGGGCTTAATTTATGAGGGTTATAAGTCTATGCATATTTGTCCGCATTGTGAAACCACTTTGTCTAATTTTGAAGTTAGCCAGGGCTATAAAGATATTGAAGATTGGTCAGTAATTACTAAATTTGAGTTAGTTGACCCCGTCAGAACTAACGATTCTAAAGAATCTACTTCTAACGGGGCAAGCAAGCCAAACACATATTTATTGGCCTGGACTACCACCCCCTGGACTTTGCCGGGTAATGTTGCTTTGGCAGCAGGTAAAGACATTGAGTATATAAAAGTTTCGGCTAACAATGAATTTTATATTTTAGCTCGAGCAAACTTAGAAACTATATTTGAAGATATTGAGTATAAAATTATTGATAAGATTAAAATCATAGATTTGGTTAACAGAAAATACAAACCATTGTTTGATTTTTCAGGTCAAGACTTAGAGCATAAAAATAATTTATATACTATTCAATTAGCAGATTTTGTAACTATTGAGGATGGAACTGGCATTGTACATATTGCTCCGGCCTTTGGTGAAGATGATATTAACTTGGGTCAAGAAAAAAAATTACCCTTTATTCAACATGTGGATATCGGCGGTCATTTTACTAAAGACATGGCTAATTTTGGAGATTGGGCGGGATTAGAAGTAAAGCCCAAGGATAATACTCAGAAAACAGATTTAAAAATTATTAAATACTTAGAGGAAAAAAATTTAGTTTTTGCTCAAAAAAAATATGAACATTCTTATCCACATTGTTGGAGGTGCGATGCTCCGCTTTTAAATTATGCTACCAGTTCTTGGTTTGTTAATGTTAGTAAGATTAAAGATAGAATTATTAAGAATAATCAGCAGATTAATTGGGTGCCAGAAAATTTTAAAGAAGGCAGAATGGGAAAGTGGTTAGAGGGCGCCAGAGATTGGTCTATTTCCAGACAAAGATATTGGGGTTCTGTTTTGCCTATTTGGAAATGTGCTTGTGGCGAAATTAAAGTGATGGGTTCAATTCAGGATTTAGAAGAGGCCTCTGGACAAAAAGTAAATGATTTACATAAGCATATAATTGATAAAATTGTTTTTAAGTGTCCAAAATGTAAAAAAGAAATGAAAAGAATTCCGGATGTTTTTGATTGTTGGTTTGAATCGGGTTCCATGCCTTATGCGTCAATACATTATCCTTTTGACCCCAGTAGTTTATCCTCACAAAGTTCGGATAACTACGGGGCAAGAAACAAAGAATCAAAACTTCCTTTACCTAAAAACTTTCCTGCTAATTTTATTGCCGAAGGCCAGGACCAAACCAGGGGATGGTTTTATACCTTATTAGTTCTTTCCACGGCTTTATTTAATAAGCCAGCCTTTAAAAATGTAGTAGTGAACGGTATAGTTTTAGCCGAAGACGGCCAGAAAATGTCCAAGCGATTAAGAAATTATCCTGACCCCATAAAGCTGATTAAAAAATATTCAGCTGATGTTCTGCGTTATTACTTATTAAGCTCCCCAGTTGTTAGGGCTGGTGATTTGTGTTTTTCAGAAAAAGACGTAGCTATAGTATATAGTAGATATTTTTTAACCCTTTTAAATGTTTTGTCTTTTTATAAAATGTATCGACAAGATTCAGATTCAGAATTGGGCAAAATAGAAAATTTATTAGATTCTTGGGCATTGGCAAAATTAAAAGAGTTTAAAAAGGAAATATCTGATAATTTAGAAAAATATGAATTAAAAAAATGTTTAGATTTAATAGGTAATTTTATTTTAGAATTATCTACCTGGTATTTAAGAAGATCTAGGGATCGTTTTAAGTCGGCAGACAAGAGAGCCGGTCAAACATTATATTATTTGCTTTTGGAATTTTCCAAAATAATAGCTCCATTTTTACCTTTTATGGCTGAATATATTTATCAAGAATTAAGTGGTTTGTCAGAATCAGTACATTTATTAGCTTGGCCAGAACTTAAAAATTTAGAGCCCGCGGAAATAGAATTATTAAATAATATGCAAAAGGTTCGAGAAATTGTTGAAAAAATTCATAATTTGAGATCCGAATCGGGCCTAAAGGTTCGTCAACCACTAGCTTCAGCTCAATATCATTTTGGAGATAGAAAATTAAATGAGCAATTAGAAAAAGTAATTGCCGAAGAAGTAAATATTAAAAAAATTGAATTTTCTAAAAATTTACCCGACCAAAATATTCGATTAGATACTAAGCTGAGCCCGGAATTAAAACGGGAAGGAAATCTAAGAGAATTAATTAGAAATATTAATGCTTTGAGAAAAAAGGCCCAGCTGACCATTCAAGATAGAATAGAAGTTTATTTTCAAACAGAAAGTCAAGAATTGATTAATTTAATAGAAGACAGCGAAGAAGAATTAAAGAATAATGTTTTAGCCCAAAGCTTTAAAAATGAAAAGATAGAGGATAGTTTGGTAGAAAAAGAACTCCAAGTTAATGAGTATAAAATGACAGTTTATTTAAAAAAATTATAAGTAATAATTATAATGGAATTTAATACTCAGGGCATAATATTGAAAGCTCAAGACACGAAAGAAGCCGATAGATTGTATTATATTTTTAGTTTAGAAAAGGGACTAGTTAGGGCCTTTGCTAAATCTGTTAAAACACCAAAAAGTAAATTAGCTGGCTTTTTGACTGTTTCTAATCAAGTTTTTTTAATGCTAGCTCAAAATGAATTGAGCACTAAAATTGCTCAAGTTAGTGTTATAAAAACCTATCCTAAAATTATAAATTCTTATGCCGAATTTTTTATTTTTAATCAAATAGCAGAAATTTTATTAAATTTTTTAAGAGAAAATCAAGTCGAAGAATATTTGTATAATAGCACCAAATTGTTTTTAGATGATTTAAATAGTGATTTGGATTTAGATAAAAAAAAGAATTTGCAATTGGCTTATTTGGGCCATATTTTGAATTTAAGCGGTTTTAAGCCAGCAGATATTAAATTGAATTCAGTTTTAGTAAATTTTTTAAACACCATACTTAGAAATGACTATTTAAAAAATCGGGATTTGATGATAAAATTAAGAATGTCAGCTGAGGATTTTAAAAAAATAATAAATTATTTGAGTAATTATTTTCAAAATATTTTAGATAAAGAATTAAACAGCTTTGTACGATGCCAATATACTAATGTTACTAATTATACAAATAAATTATGCGAATGATACGAATATAAATAATACCTTAAAATTAGTATAATTAGTATTCATCCTGTTAAATTATTGCTTTGCAATAGTATTTAACAGGATAAATTCGTATATTAGCATCGCATATTAGATTTATGAAAAAAAATGTATTAGATTTATCAAGTTCTGAAAAAAAACCAAATTTAAGTTTGGGAGTTAAAATTAAAAAAATTAGAAATAAAGATAAAAGTTTCATTAAAAAAGGGAGTTCTTTGGGAGTAAGACCCAAGATGCCAAAAAAGAGGAAAATAAAAAGTATTCGAGAAAGGATCAATAGGGCTAATTTTTCAGAAAAAACAGATGTTAATGGCATTTGGAATAAAAGGAAAGATTCTTCTAATTTTGACAGAAGATCTCCAAACAGAGGAAAATTTGTTGGTTTATTGATTATGTTTTTATTTATTTTAGCAGGTGCCACAATAGCGGGCTGGTATTTTTTTGCTAATAAAGAATTAAATGGGGATGGTGTTTCTGTTGATATTATGGGCGATGACCAGGTCATTTCGGGGGATGGACTAGAATTAAAAATAAAATATTTGAATAGAGAGCGGGTTAAGATAAAAAATTTAGAATTAAGATTAAATTATCCAGATGGTTTTTATTATATATCGTCAGAGCCCAAAGCCATGACCCTATCTTCCAATGTTTGGAGATTAGAGGATTTAAAGCCAAATGAGTCAGGGGAGATTATTTTGAGAATCCAGGCAATAGGAGCGATAAATGACGTTTTAAAATTAGAGGGGAGCTTGTCTTATGAGCCATCTAATTTTAGTTCTGCTTTTGAATTAAATTTTGAAAAAGACATTATAATACAAGGAGAGCTTTTAGAGTTGAGCATGGATGCCCCGGAAGAAATTGGCAATGATAATCGAGTTACCTATAATATTCATTATAAAAATATTTCTGATCATCCATTGGAAAATTTTAGATTAAGAATGGAATATCCCGAAACTTTCAGTATTATTGAAACAGAAGGAGGGGCTGAACTTTATGATGAAAATATTTGGTTATTAAATAAAATAGGAGTGGATGATGCTCAAGGTTTAGATGTTAAGGGATTTTTTGATTTAGAGCAGGTCGGTTCCTCAACTATCAGCGCAATATTAGAAATAAAATCTTTAACGCCAGAAATACCGTTGCTGGACGAAGAAAATCCGAATTGGTATGAATACAAGAGAGTGGAAAAAACTATTCAGCTTTCAGAAATAGCCGCCAATCTAAAGGTTCTAGTTAATGGCAAATATCAAGACAGTGCCATTAATTGGGGTGATGAATTAAATTACGAAATAGATTATAAAAACAATAGTGATAGGGCCCTAGAAAATGTATCAATAGAGATGCATTTAGATTCAAAATATATTGATTGGGAAACTTTAGATGATAACTTTAATGGATTTTTAGACGAGGGTTCACAAACTATAATTTGGGATAAAAGAGTTATTCCTTCCCTTTCTAGGTTAGAATTAGAACGAGAGGGTAAAATTTATTTTACTATTGGCGTTAAAAATTTAATTGAAGAATTTTTAAACAAAGAGGAATATAAAATTGAATCAGAAGTTAAGTTGCGCGCTGATAATTTAGTTGCGGACACAGAAGAAGAAGTTATTAATTCCAATTTAGTGATTAATAGAATAAATAGTCCTATTGAATTTAAAACTATTGCCAGATATTATGACGATCTTGGCCAGGAAGTTGGTTCTGGGCCATTACCCCCAGTAATTGGCGAGACAACTAGTTATCAAATTGTTTGGAATGTTAAATCCCTAATCAATGATTTGAATAATGTTTTAATTAAAACTACTTTACCACCAGGAATTGAATGGGGACAGGGGATTACTGCTGATGGGCAAAATTTGATTTTTAATACTGATACTAGGCAAATTGTTTGGCAGATTGATAATTTGAAAAAAAATCAAGAAAATATGGCCAAGTTTAATATTTTGGTTACTCCTGGAGAAGGTCAGGTAGGTCAAATTTTGACTTTAACTAATACAACCATGCTTTTGGCCCATGATGATTATTCTCAAGGTAAAATTAATTTAAATAGTAATTATTTAACTACAGAACTAGAGGGTGATCAAAAAGCCACTGGCAATGGTAAGGTGATTGATTTGGGTTTGGAATAAAGATATGAAATAAAAAATCCTCTCATTTTTTTTGAAGAGAGGATTATTTTTTAAAAAAGTCTAGGATATATCTTGTCAAACAATATAATCTGACAGGAGCTAACAATATTGCTAAACAGAATAGAATCATATATCCAATTTGACTTTGAAATTTCAAGTTGAATATGAATGCATTTAACATTAAGAAAAAGATAAACATAGAAATTTTTCCAAGCACAGTAATTTGAAATTTTTTAGTTTCTCTTTTAAAAATAACATATCCAGTTGCAAAACCCAGGAAGAGCTCGATTGATAAGAATATACCAAATACGATTTTGTAGGTAATATTCCCAGTCAGATCTAAGAGAAAGATTAAGACAATTATATTACCCAGCTTATCAGCAATTGGATCAAGAATTTTTCCTAACTCGGAAAATTGTTTTAGCAGACGAGCTAAAAACCCATCTAATAAATCCAAAAATCCAGTAAAAAGAAAAAGAAATCCAGCTTCAAGCCATTGTTCATTTTTTATGAAGATATAGAGGATTGGCAGGAGTAATATATGAAGCACAGTTACTGCATTAGGAATTGTTAAGAATTCATTTTTTTTCATTAGGCCTCCATAATTTTTTAATTTATGTTTAAGTTAATCAAAAAATCTAAAAAAAGTCAAGCTCGTTTAGGGGTTTTAAGAACTAAATCGGGCAGTATCAAAACCCCCTTTTTTATGCCCATAGCCACTAGAGGAGTTGTTAAAACTCTTAGTTTTGAGGATATTAAAAGTTTAAATCCACAAATTTTATTAGGCAATACTTATCATTTGTATTTAAAACCCGGTTTGCCGGTAATTAAAAAATTTGGCTCTTTGGCAAAGTTTAGTAATTATGACTTTCCTTTTTTAACAGACTCAGGCGGTTTTCAGGTTTTTTCTCTTTCTAAAATACGCCGGCTAATTAATAAAGGAGTTGAATTTCAATCAACTTATGACGGCTCCAAACATTTATTTACTCCGGAAAAAGTAATGAAAATTCAGGCCGGGTTGAATTCTGATATTCAAATGGTTTTAGATGTTTGTTTAAATTCTAAATCTAGTATTAAAAAATTAGAACAGGCCTTAGAATTAACTAGTTCTTGGGCTGAAAAGTCCAAGCAAGCAAAAGAGAAATTAGATTTACAAAATAAGAATTTATTATTTGGAATAATTCAGGGTGGTTTAAATAAAAAGTTGAGATTAAAAAGTTTAAACGAGATTGTAAAAATTGGCTTTGACGGCTATGCTATAGGCGGTTTAGCGGTTGGAGAGAGTAATTTAGAAATGTATAAAATTTTAAATTATTTAACTCCTCAAATGCCAGAAAATAAACCTCGCTATCTAATGGGAGTTGGTTATCCAGAAAATATTATTGAGGCCGTAAAAAGAGGAATAGATATGTTTGATTGTGTGATTCCAACCAGAGAAGCACGGCATGCACGTTTATATCTATTTCGAAAAAATTCTTTACATGACAATTTTTATCAGACCATTAATATTAATAATGCTAAATTTTCTGTAGATATTAGTCCTATTAATAGAAATTCTAAATTATCAGAATTGCAAAAATATTCTAAGGCCTATTTGCATCATTTATTTAAAATTCAGGATGCTTTGGGTTTAAGATTGGCCACTTTAAATAATATTGAATTTTATTTGACTTTAATGGAGAGAATCCGAAATAATCTAAAAAACAGCAAGTTTTAGGGCTTTGTTTTAGGCACGGACATATGGCGGTTTTAGGTAATTAAATTGTGCTAAATATTCATTCTTTTCTCACTCATTCGGTTATAAAAAGCCTTCATTTTGTTTAGACTTTTTATAACACTCATTCCGTTTGAAAAACAAAACTCTTGACCCTGTTAAATAACTTTAAATTTTTGTAAAAATTTAAAGTTAAGATTTAAATACAATTATAATAAAAGATATGGTTAATAAAAAAAAATTATTGAAATTAATTAAAACCATGAATTATAATTACTTAAATCTTATTTAACAGGGTTGACAGCAGGGGGTATTTGTTTTAGAATGGAACTAATCTATTTTTAAAAGAATATTAAATTAATAAATAAAAGAATATAATTATATGGTAGATTTAACTTTAAAAGCCGAAAAAAGAGAAGAATTAAAAGGATCTAATCCTAGAAAAATATTAGCAGCGGGTTATTTGCCGGCTATTATTTACGGTCCAGGGGCTAAAAATTTAAATATTAAACTCAATCATCAAAATTTTTTAAAAGTTTTTAATATTGCAGGAGAAAGTCAGGTTATTGGTATTGAGTTAGATGGAAAAATTATTCAAGTTTTAACACATCGAGTTCAAAAAGATCCCGTTACTGATAAAATAATTCATGTTGATTTTTATCAATTTAAAAAAGACCACAAATTTCAGGTTGATATTCCTATTAAATTTATTGGAGAATCTGTTGCCGTTAAAGAGGGTGGTGGGATTTTAGTTACTGCTTTAGACAGCATTGTTGTAGAGTGTCTTTATGCTGATTTAATATCAGAAATTGAAGTAGATCTTTCTATTTTAAAAGAAATAAATGATTCTATCCATGTGTCTGATATTAATTTAGGGGAAAATATTAGAATTGTAACTTCTTCAGAACAAGCCATAGTAACTGTTAAGGCAGTTAAAGTAGAAGAAGAAGTTGAGGCAGCAGAAGAGGCTGAAGGCGAAGAAGGTGTTGAAGCTGTTGAAGGCGAAGAAGGCGAAGAAGGTGAAAAATCTACAGAAAAAGAAGGCGAAGCAGAAAAGCCTCAAGATTCTCAAGGAAAAACAGAGAGCAAAAAAGAAAACGAATAAGACATTTTTTTAAATAACTCAAAAACAAAAATAAATATTTATGTCTAACGGAAAAAGCGTAAAATCTCTTGTATCAATAATATTTATGATTATAATTTTACTTTGTGGAATTATAATTCTGGGAGTTTATATGAATGAGAAATGGAAATCCCTAAGAGACGTGAGGAGAAGAGGAGATATTCAAACAGTGAAGAAGGCCATTAATTTTTATTCATTAGATAAAAATTATTTACCACCCAATGAAACTGAGCGAGAATGGGATTCTAGTTATGATCCGGGTAATAATCATCAGACCTTATTTAAAACCCTCAGAGAAGAGGAATTATTATCTCATATTTTTGATCCCAAAAACGACTTAGAGCATAATTATAAATATCATAGATTTGAAAAAGGTGAGTATGGATGCGAACGACCCTTTGCCATATTTCAAGTAGTAAATTTTGAGACATTAGTGGCTGACAACGGAGAAGGCGCTTGCCCAGAAAGAAATTTTGTTTTAGAAGCACCTAATGGCTATACTATTCAATGGTTTGAATAGCCGATGCTAATACCTGCCCGCCACTGGCTTCGCCATAGGCGATGGCAGGCGGGTACGAATTGTACTAATGATACCTGCCTTCGCGTGCCGTCGCCAAAGTGGCTTTGGCACGTCGGCGACCGAAGCGGCTACGCGCAGGCAGGCGAATGAATTATGCCAATGATACGAATCGAACTAAGCTTGATACGAATGAAATAATAATGGAATAATAATTAAATATTTTTGATTTTAATTATCCCCGAAAGGGGGTTTTTTGTTTTACTCAAATCCACAACCAATTTCCATTGCATTTTAACTAATTCAGTGGTAAATTATAAATATGAATTATATTACCTAACCTTTATAGTTTTCTGTAAAGTATGGTGAGAAACCCACGTAAGTAATAGAGACGGCTTTCCGTCTGGTACTTACTTACGTGGTCAATGTCCGAAAGGGTGTTGGATGCCCTAAAAAGCATCGCCAGCGGGGGCCGTTTTTGTTTATCATAAAAATTAAAATTGCCTTTACTAATATAAATTGAAGGTTTATGCTTTAAATATAATAAATAAAATAAAAATATATGAAAAAAATAATCATTATATCTTTAATATTATTAGTATTTTTATTATTAGGTTCTATAAAAATAGTAGATGCAAGAAGTGGATGTTGTTCTTGGCATGGAGGGGTTTGTGGTTGTAGTTGTTGTGATGGGAGTCCATTATCAAGTACATGTTTACCTTATTATCCAGGATGCTCTGGCTACTCATCACCAAGTTATACAAAATCAACGCCCGATTGCCCATCAATGTCATCTTATGATTCATTAAGTGGCAGTTGTAAATGTTATTCAGGGTACATAGTTGATACTGATTATTCAGGAAATCAGTCCTGTGTTAGTGGCAGTTTATATTGTAGTAGATTATATGGTTATAATTCCAGCTATGATTCTTTAAGTGGTAATTGTAAATGTATGAGTGGTTATGTGTGGGGAACTGATATTTTAGGTAAGTCACATTGCGTTACTGGTGATTCAAAATGTCAAGATAAATATGGATATGGTTCAAAATATGACTCTTTGAGCGATAGTTGCAAATGTAAATATGGGTATCTTTGGGCCACAGATATGTCAAAGTGTATAGATGATGATCAATATTGTAGAGATAAACATGGACTTCATTCAAGTTATGACAGCTTATCTGATAGCTGTGAATGTGATAGCAGATATGAAATGACCAGAAAAAGTTATGGTAGTGGCTTAGAATGTGTAAGTTGTACCTCAAAATATGGTATTAATTCAGAATATGATTATCTTTCTGATAAATGTAGATGTCGAAGTGGATATACGTTAGATGATAATAGTACGTGTGTAAAAAAGCAAAATAACGTTTATTTTCTTCTAAAAGAATTAAAAACAGACACAAATCAAGCGATTATAAAAAGTGAATATGATTATAATAGCTATCTAATAGAATATGGATATAGTTGTTATGATTCTACAATGAAAAGGTATTTAAATAATAAAATAGTGGTTAATTTGGGAACTGATTTTGATTTAGACAGATGGGATAAAATAGTATTATATAATGACAGCGGAAATTGTGATATTAAAAACGTTAAAAAAGTAAGTTCCTCATTCACATTAGAAGATGATGAAGAGAAAGAAGAAAATTTTGATAAATTATATTCAGAATATTTAGAACAAATAAATACAATAAATAATACTGCCCCAAACATCCCAAATAATTTAGAAAATAAAGATGTTAAAAATAATGAGACTGAAAAAACAATAATAAATGAAATTAAAACATGCAACGAAGGTTATTCTTTGTTTAATAATCAATGTATAAAAATTCCAGAAAATGCTCATGTAGTAGATAGCCCAACTGATGTTTGGCTTTGTGACGAAGGATATGAAGAAAAGAATAATTCTTGCGTTTTAATAAAAAATATAGAAGAAAGCGTAATAAAAGTTACTCCTATAGAAAAAAAAGATGATACAGTAGACAATTTAATTGTTGAAAATAATGATCAGGATGATATTAATAATGAATTAGCAAACCCACCTAGAGGCAATAAGATTAAATTTTTCTTTAAAAACTTTTTTAATAAAATATCAAGTTGGTTTAAATAATTAAATAAAAAATATATGTACAAAAAAATTACAGCAATTTCATTGATTATTTCAATGAATTTAATCTTTATTCCCATTGGCTCAATTCAAAACGCAGAAGCTAAAACTGAGCTTAATTTGAAGTCGGATTATGAATTACAAAAACGAGTTGTTTCTGATGAGAATAATTTGATTCAATCAAAGAAAAATCTCACAGAAGCTCAAAAAAACTTAGTACAGACCTTTTAAAATTAGTAGATAGTAATTTTTTATTACCAAATGAATCAAGACATCAATTAGAGATTGAAATGACAGAACAAAAGCAGTTTATTGCGAAGGAAGACACAATAACCAAGATTAATCGAGAGTTATCTAACCAAGTGCATAATGATTTAGTTTATGTTTATATTTATTTAAGACCAAATAGTTTAATAGATGTAATAAATCCTTTTGTATGGCAAATAGTAAATAAAGATGATTCATATAATTTAGCCGTAGCCCTAGTTGAAGTAAAAAAATTAGAAACCTTAGCTTCTCTTGAACAAGTTAGGACTATACGAACAGTTATGCCTCCAATTGTTCGAAGTGGGTCAGTGGTAACTGAAGGAGATGCAATTCATCAAACAGACGAAGTTCGTAATTTATATTCTCAAAGTGGTGATGGAATTAAAGTAGGGGTTATATCAGATGGCGTAGATAATTTAGCTTCTGCTCAATCAAGTGGAGATTTACCATCCGTCACAGTACTTGATAATAGCGATGGTGGTGATGAAGGTACAGCTATGCTAGAAATTATTCACGATATGGCTCCTGATGCAGAGTTGTATTTTCATACTGGATTTCCTAATTATATAGTTTTTAATAATGCAGTTGATGATTTGGTTGCCGCTGGTTGTAATGTCATTGTCGATGATCTTGGTTTTTTAGATCAACCATATTTTGAAGATGGATATATAGCTACTAATGTTGCTACTACTTTAGTAGATCATAATATTGTTTATGTTTCAGCCGCAGGTAATGCTGCCCAAGAACATTACCAAGGAATTTTTAATGATAATGGAAGTGGTTGGCATGATTTTAGTGCTGGCTTGGATCAAATTCTTGTGGCCTATGTACCTAATGGGGACAGGGTTACGTCATTTTTGCAGTGGAATGATAGTTTTGGATCCTCTGGGAATGATTACGATTTATATCTTGTTAATCAGGGCTCAGGGAATTATGAGATATTAGACGCAAGTGAGATTGAACAAAATGGTAATGATGACCCATTAGAATGGATTAATTATACAAATACAAGTGGAAGTACGATTATTGTAGGTATATATATAAAGAAGTATTCTGGCTTAGATAAGACATTGGAGATAAATTTTAATAATAGAGGCGGAGTGGAAATTTCCCAAACCTTCGTTACAGTGGCAGACTCAATTTTTGGTCACCCTGCAGTACCAGGTGTAATAGCTGTTGGAGCAATAGATGCTAGTGATCCTGGTAATGATGATATTGAAGATTTTTCATCACAGGGACCAGTAACTATAATTGGAGAGGATTTAAGGGCAAAACCTGATGTTATTGGAATTGATGGTGTTTCAATAACTGGTGCTGGTGGCTTTAGTAATCCATTTTTTGGTACAAGTGCCGCAGCTCCTCACATAGCCGCTATTGCCGCTCAATTATGGGGAAAATTTTCATCTAATACTGCTGATGAAATTAGAGGTCAAATATTAGATAATTCAGTTGATTTAGGAACTGCTGGTTTTGATAATATATATGGCTATGGTCGAGCCGATGCTTTAGCTTCATTATTAAATTCATTAATAGCACCAGTTTTAGCTGAAGTTACTCCAGTTACTACGCCAACCAATGATACCACTCCGGACTATACATTTAGTTCAACTGAAATAGGAACCATTGCTTATGGTGGTAGTTGTACCAGCACGGCTACTAATGCCATAGCTGATAATAATCCTATTACTTTTAGTACGCTTACGGAAGGAACTTATAATGATTGTACTATTACAGTGACCGATGCTACTAGTAATGCTAGCAATACTTTATCAGTAACTAGTTTTACAATTGATACTACTGTGCCAACATCTAGCATAACTTATTCAATTGACCATGCAGTTAAAGATGCTGATACTTTAGTTATTACAGCTGTATTTAGTGAAGTGATGAAAGATAGTCCAGTACCTCAAATTGCAATAACTTATGATGGTGGTATTGATAATCTTACAGCAACAGATATGACTAAAACTGACACTACTCATTATTTTTATAATCTAAATGTTCCAGCTGGTGATGGAACTGGAACAATTACTTTAAGTACAGGTACTGATTTAGCTGGAAATGTTATTACTTCTATTCCAAGTAGTGGAGCAACTTTTACAGTAGATAATACTGCTCCTAATAATCAAGATACAGTTTTTGATACAAGTACTTCTAAACAGGGAGGAGTAGAGGTTACTATTGTAAGTTCAGGAGATGCAGATAATAATGTTTGGTTCGCTCCATTAGGAACAACTTCATTTGTTGCCGGAGATACAATGACAACAGCAGGAGGAACAGCAACTACAATTTTTGCTCCAGCAGATGAAGGAAGCTATCGATTATTTGTGATTGATATAGCTGGTAATTATTCAAGTCCATCCACAGCTATATTAACAGTAGATGATACAGGATCAACAATAGCTGAAGTTACTCCAGTGCCAACTCCAACCAATAATACTACTCCAGATTATACATTTAGTTCAACTGAAGCTGGAACCATTACTTATACTGGTAGTTGTACTAGTACTGCTACTGATGCTATAGCCGATAATAATACTATTACTTTTAGTACGCTTGCCGAAGGAACTTATGATGATTGTACTATTACAGTGACCGATGCTACTAGTAATGTAAGCAATACTTTATTAGTAACTAGTTTTACAATTGATACTACTGTGCCGACCGTAGGAATTGTTTTTACTGATACATCTCTTATTGTTGGTGAAACATCATTAGTAACATTTACATTTAGTGAAGCAGTAACAGGATTTACGAATGACGATTTAACAATTGCTAATGGTACATTAACTGCCGTAACATCTGCAGATAATATAATTTGGACAGCCACTTTTACGCCAACTGATGATTTAGAGGATGCAGAAAATGTAATTACTATTGATAAAACAGGTATCGCTGATGAGGCAAGTAATGTTGGAGAAGGCACAACAGATTCAAATAATTATGCAATTGATACTAAAGAGCCAACTGTAGAAGTAACAATGGATTCTTATGCCCTTGAGGTTGGGGAAACTACTACGGTGACCTTTACTTTTTCAGAAGCTCCAACAAATTTTACTGCTGATGATATAACAATTGGTAGTGGCGCCATTGGAGCGATAAATTCAACAACTTTGACCGCTCAAACTGCAATATACACTCCGACCGATGATCTAGAAGAAGACATAAATGTTATTAGTGTTGGAACGGCTTGGACTGATACAGCTGGCAATGCTCCAGAAGCCATATCTAACTCTCTAAACTACACGGTTGATACCAAAGAGCCAACCTCTAGCATATCTTATTCAATTGACCATGCAGTTAAAGATGCTGATACTTTAGTTATTACAGCTGTATTTAGTGAAGTGATGAAAGATAGTCCAGTACCTCAAATTGCAATAACTTATGATGGTGGTATTGATAATCTTACAGCAACAGATATGACTAAAACTGACACTACTCATTATTTTTATAATTTAGACGTTCCAGCTGGTGATGGAACTGGAACAATTACTTTAAGTACAGGTACTGATTTAGCTGGAAATGTTATTACTTCTATTCCAAGTAGTGGAGCAACTTTTACAGTAGACAATACTGTTCCTGATAATCAAGATACAGTTTTTGATACAAGTGCTTCTGAACAAGGCGGAGAAAGCGTTGGTATTGAAAGTTCAGGAGATGAAGATAATAATGTCTGGTTTGCTCCATTAGGAACAACTTCGTTTGTTGCCGGAGATACAATGACAACAGCAGGAGGAACAGCAACTACAATTTCTGCTCCAGCAGATGAAGGAAGCTACCGATTATTTGTAATTGATATAGCAGGTAATTATTCAAGTCCATCTACAGCTGTATTAACAGTAGATGATACGGGATCAACTATAGCTGAAGTTATTCCAGTTACTACTCCAGCTAATGATACTACTCCAGATTATACATTTAGTTCAACTGAAGCTGGAACTATTTCCTATGGCGGTAGTTGTACCAGCACGGCTACTAATGCCATAGCTGATGATAATCCTATTACTTTTAGTACGCTTGCAGAAGGAACTTATAGTGATTGTACCATTACAGTAACTGACACTGCTAATAATGTAAGCAATACTTTATCAGTAACTAGTTTTACAATTGATACTACTGTGCCAATAGCCTATCTTACTGGACCAGTTGATGGTGATAGAACAGAATTAGTAATAAGATTTAATGATGCACTAGATGCAGACACATTGGCAATGTCTAACAGAGCAATTTTATTAAATTCAATTTCAAATGATGTGACTGGAACTTCCACTCCCATATCAGTTGCTTCAGAAGTAGGTTCAGTAATTTGGGATAATAGCGATATAGATGCACCAGTAGCAACTGTTTCAATTCCATCTACAACTTTTGTAGAAGATCAAACAGTAAGAATAAATTTTATTGAAACTGCGGTTAAAGATTTAGCAGAAAATGCAATATTAAATGCGACTAATGTGGATGTAGTTGTTTTAGCCTCAACCCAAATCGCTGCTACCCCAACAGTTACAGTAAATACTACCCAAACAGAAGTAGTTATAAGTTCTCCTCATAATACATCTATTACGGTTCCGAGTACTGTTACAAATGCAACCATTGATATTAATTCTTTAACAACTGACAGTGGAAGCAATATAACGGCAACTTTGCCCGGAATAGCACTGAGTGTAACAACAGATACATTTGCTACGCCAATTGAAGTAGCTATTCCTACAGATATAGTTATTACTGGTCCGACTGAATGGAATAGTATTATTAATGTACCTCAAATAGAAAGTAATAGCTCAGTAACTGCTACTCCCGACTCTGGATATACTTCAACTGTTTCATCAGTAATTGAAATTGGTTATAGTGATACTGAATTGACATTTGATAAAGCTGTTCGTCTCTTAATTCCAGATGCAGCAGGTAAATATGTAGGATATTCCAGAAATGGAGTTTTTACAAAAATAACTACAGTTTGTAGTGCAGATACCCAGGTGGCTGGTGATGTACTTAGCGCTGGCGGTAATTGTAAAAGAGATGTTGGTTCTGATTTAGTTATATGGACAAAACACTTTACTAAATTTGCTTCTTATACTCAAACAGTTATACAAGGCGGAGGAGGAGGCGGAGGCGGTGGAGGAGGGGCTCCAGCTGCTCCTACTTCAGTAAGTGCTTCTAATACCTCTTTAAGTGTTTTAACTACGCAGACAGGAACTTTGACTCAAACTTTTAGTGATAATACAGTAATTAAAGTAGAAATACCAAAAGGTGCTCTTAATAGGACTACGACTTTTTCAGTAGTTCAGGGAAATTTAACAGGTGGTTTAAAGCCAGTTGATACTATGGGAGCTATTTTGATTGGAGATACAATTTTTAATGTTAATGCTACGGATTCAATTAATCGAGCTGTTACTAATTTTTCCAGTAATTTAACCATGACCTTTACAATTCCTGATCTTTCCAATGTTTCAAATTTAGGCGTTTATTATTTTGATAGAACCTTAGATCAATGGGTATCAATTCCTGGTGCTTCCTTTGATCCAGTTAATAATAAAGTTAGTTTTGATATTGACCATTTGACTAGATTTGCTGTTTTTCAAATTGCTGGCCTTCCAGAAACAATAGGAACAGAAGAGGGCTTAATTGTAGAAGATTCTTTTTGGACTTTAGGCAGATGGGTTAAAAAAGAAAGCATTACAGCTGTTTATTTTTTAGATAGCAGTAATGTTCTACATACTTATCCAAATCAATCTATTTGGGAATCTTATTTTGGCGATGACTTCTCATTTGTAGAAACAATAACTGAAGAAGAATTAAATGGTTATACTTTAGGAGTAAATGTTCCTTATAGTTCAGGTTCTTTATTTAAAATGCAGGCCTTTCCTAAAGTTTATATGGTAGGAGACAATGGTTTGATTCAATGGATTAAAACAGAAGAAAAAGCCACAGAATTGTATGGTGAGAATTGGGCAGATTTAGTTCATGATTTATCAACCGCATTTTTTATGGATTATACTAGGGGTGATGATATAGAATAAATAAATTATTTAAATAGATTCAGCACTTTTTCGTGAGGTATTATAGCAGGTGCTGGATAAAAAGTTCTGTTGAGTTTGACTCAATGGGATTTTTTTTGTTTTTTGGTGATTTACCCTTGACATTATTAGTAATACTAATCTGCTAGTGAATTATTCTCCCCCTCCTCCCCTTAATAAGGGGAGGTGTCCCGCGGATGCAGGACGGAGGGGTAGGGGGAGACAAAGAGGGACCAAACATTCTCCCCTTACCAAGGGGAGATACAGAGGGGTTAAATTCCAATCATTAACAAAAACAATTTTAACCTCCCCTATCCCCTCCTTAGTAAGGAGGGGACAAATCAAATTACCAAATATTCTCCCCTTACTTGTCCCGAGCGAACCGAGCTCAGCTCGGGAAGCCGAGGGGCCAAGGGGAGACACAGCACGCCTTGCCGTAGCCTTGGCGAAGCCAGTGGCGGGCAGGTATTTGCATCGTGTTTATTATTTAAATATTTTTGATTTTAATTATCCCCGTAAGGAGATTTTTTTGTTTTTTAGTGATTTACCCTGAATAAGATGAGATACATAGGTAACACTCTAAACCTACCAAAATCATTAGATTTTGGTAGTCTAAAGAGTTAATTATTAACCTATGTATTTATATGAATC
>Ga0222683_1000269_pt1 | contig 20722 bp, 12 predicted proteins | sample AntAcemetage1073_FD_179841 | JGI IMG/M metagenome (GOLD analysis project Ga0222683, IMG submission 179841) | Saline water microbial communities from Ace Lake, Antarctica - #1073 | ecosystem: Environmental > Aquatic > Non-marine Saline and Alkaline > Saline | place: Antarctica: Ace Lake... | reverse complement strand
TTCTGGTGAAGGAATACTGTTTCAACAGGGCGAGGGTCATCGTTGCTGACAATCGGAATTTCATAACTGGTGCTTGGGTCGCCAATGAGCACATCATCAATATACCAGCCATAATAGGAATGTACCGAGTAGTCAGAAGCAAAGGTCCAGCGCAATGTTGCTGTGTTGCCAGCATGAGCAGAAAGATCAAATTCAACCTGCTCCCAATCGTCGATCTGACCCCCAAAGCCCTGAGTACTCAAAGCACTGATATTTCCGCTATAGCCACCTTCGGGTGTGATAAGATTATAACCTACACCGCCATTTGTTGAAATCGTTACATTTCCACCATCCCAGAGGGTAGAGGTCCCTTCGAAATTATAATAATGCCAGAAATACAGAGTGGCATCTGCAGGAATGATGAATTCTGGTGAATTCAGGAACCAGTCAACATTATCTAAATAAGTTCCGCCAAGTACTGTTCCCCAAAGATTTGTTCCGGAGTGAGCAGTAATACCACCGGCGGTTGGTTCTCCCCACTGCCATCCATTAGGATCACTGCTTACAAAGTCTCCGTCATTAGGTTCAAAATCAGAAAAGAGAGTTGCATAACCAAGATGATAGTCAAGGATCATATCACCGTTCACAAGCAAACTACCAGAATATGGAACGTAACCGGAAGCAGAGACATACACATCATAGTTAAAATAAGGAAGGGCAACACTATACGTACCATTGGAAATATTTACAGAAGCATATTCTTCTCCGTTATCCTGTCTGTAGTAATGGATTGTTCCATCTGTGATAACAAAGAAGTCTGCATAAACTGAACCGGATACATTTCCGCTCTCTACCGGGTCGAGCTGCATATCATGTGTATTTGCGCCATATCCGAGGAAGTAGCTTAGTTCTTGATAAGGATTGAATCCCCATTTGTCTATATATATATCATAATTATCCACAGCTTGTTCAGACGTAACGTTGTAAAATCCAGATGAGTTTGTTGTTGCAGTGAAAAGAGGATCATCTTCGGGAACTGCGCCTTCTTCATAGAAGCATACCTCTGCATAGGATATGGCTGTACCGTTGTCACTATCAGTAAGTGTACCGGATACAGTGCCAAATGCTACAATTACTGTGAAATCTTCTTCGTATAGGTCATAGCCGGATTTGGAGATAACTGAATGTACATTGCCCAGTTCATCAGGGGTCATTAACAAAGAGTTGCCGGTTGTGTTTGTGTAACCATTTTCATTCAGCTTTGCCCAGAGTGTGGTTCCGTCATCAGTACAGTATTGGTTAATGGATGCTTCCATATTCATCGCAAGTGTGTCATACAAACCAAAGGTTGTTGTCACATCGATGTCAGGATTTGTTAAGCTGAGAGAATTAACGGTGAGTATTTCATCAAAGAGAAGATAGTCTTCATCTGGTCGCTGTCCGCAGATTTGAAGTGAGGGACCGAATTGATAGTTGAGCGCGAGGATTGCTTCTCCATTTGCATCTGTAACCGCAACAGTTGATGCATAATCAAGACCTTCTGCCCAGACATTTACGCCTATTTCAGGATTGATGCCATCGCTGTCCATAACGGTCACAGTAACATTGGTTGCTTGATTGACATTGATATTGTCAGGAGTGATATCTATCTGAACAGGGACTATCGCATCAAGAAGTGCCATATAAGGAATTGAATTATATGCAGTGACGGTGAGGGACATTTGACCGGGAGTAACCAGCGGCAAATCGAGATTAACTGTTGCATTACCTGTAAAATCGGTGTAGCCGTGCCCATACAGAGTGCCGTCCATATATAATCCGATAAGTGCGCCTTCAATGCCAACCACTTCGACGTTATAGGTAGTCGAGCCGAGTGGAATTATCGGGTTGTGATTAACAGTCATGGCTACGGGTGTGTCTGTTCGGAGTTTAAGCGAGGGATCTCCGAAAACTGTCCAGTATTGGAATTCATTATCTCCGCCTGAATTTTCATCCATCATTTGCATAGCACCGCTGAAATAGTAGTTGCCAAGAGTGGTTACTTTATCATGTACAAGGAACATATTTGCATGATATTCAGCAATCATTGGTGGTGTCCAGCTCTGGCTTATAATAGATGCGTACACACCGATAGCACCGGTTGGTGTTCCTGATGTATTATTGGTCGCCCGTAACCATGCTTCAGCAAAACATGTGCTACCTACAAAATTACCGTTATAACAGGCAACGCAGATGATAAAGGGCAACATATTATCATTTGTGAGCTGATTAATATGAGTATTTGAAAAACCAGTAGTTCCCCAGGAGGTAGTGGAACCATGTCCGCAATAATTTAGTATTCCTCGACCTGCATTTAGTGCGTTTGATACATCAGAGGCGGAGCAAGAAGGATCATAGATCTGATCAACATCTGTGTAGTTCCAGGCAAGTAATGAGTCGCGAATTACATTCATCATTTGGTAATCATACCAGCCATTATAACCGGTTCCCTGGTCTGAGGCAACACCTGTTCCTTGTTGCATCCAGTCACCTGAAATAAAGGGATCGGATTCATAGTAGAGTACTCTGTTCACTTGTGTTTCAACTTGTGCCCCGGTTTCGGCAGAGAATCTCCCGACATACGCATCAGGATAAGAGTCTCCACCTTCAAGGCAGGCATACAAAGGATCTTTATTGTTTTCATAAGGAACAACCTGTGGAGCGTCACCTACAATAAGAATGAAGGCAAGGTTCCAAGTATCATAGAGATTTTGTATGTAATTTTTGATAGTAGTATAGTCATTGCCAAGTGTGCTGACATTTACCATCTGGGTAGGAATGCCCTTTTTGTTCTTCCATTCGTACAGGGGCTGCATTTCATCCGCAAAATCATCATAGGTTACAATGAGCATAGATCCAACGGCAGGAGTGGGAGTGTGACGATAGTTTTGTGACACACGCTCAAAATTGATGAACTGCGTTTTATACACTTCGAGGAATGAAGCGGCAACTGTCTCGCACTCAAATAAACCCTTATCCTTCACATTTACATCACTATAGCCATTCTCGGTTACTTTGACATTAATGTTCGTGTACACACGAAGTTTGTGCTGTACAGGATTATATTGGAAGGGTTGTACTTGAATGACCATACCCCGCGCATCACGCAGAATGTAAGGATCACGCGCAACAACGATTTCCTGCGGATACCATGCATCATCATTATACATATGATCGAAGGTGTAGGGTACATCTTCCGGATTGATTTCACGAGAGAAGCTTCCTTTTGAAGGGATCACATAGATGTTCTCGAATTCTTCATAATCGGAATTGACAACAGCAACTTCCATGTTTGAACGGGGAGGAATAAGTACACTTCTATTTATATGAGGAAGTTCGGGATATCCTTTATCGAGGAAAAATCCTTCATTGGGAATGATGATCTTCGAGTATGCTTTACCGTCAATCAGTATTTCTTCTTTATAAAAGCCATTGATTGAATATGCGAGATCAATAAGATTATTATTTGATGTGAGTACCTCGAAATCAACGGCATTTTCAGTATCTCCGTTGAGCGGTATCCATGTTTGCTGTCCTGCAAAAAGAGAAGATGCAAGAAGCAGCAGACTGATCAGAGTGACAAATTTTTTCATTGTGTGTCCTCCCTAACGTAACAATATCATTTTTTTAGTTATTTCTTTATTATCGGTTGTTAATCTATAGAAATAGATACCATTGGCTACTGGTTTTTCAGTCATATCCTTGCCGTCCCATTGGATCTCGTGAAGGGGACCTGTGGTTACATCAGGAATGAAAGAGTGTACCAGTTGACCTTTGATGTTGAAAATTTTCAACTCAGCTTTCGCTGCGTTTACAGGCAGCATGAAGGAGATTGTGGTAGTATTGAGAACAGGATTTGGGAAGTTCTGCTGAAGTTTTGCAGTTACAAACTGGGGGTCGGGGTCATTGCCAAAAACGGGTTCTGGCCAGCTTGAATTAGGATCTCCATAGAGTACGTCATCAATATACCAGCCATAATAATCATGAACTGAAGTGTCTGAACCAAAGTGCCAACGGAGGATAGCATTATCACCAGTATAACCGCTGATATCGAATTCAACCTGCTCCCATTCCTCGATCTGGCTGCCAAAGCCCTGTTCTCCATCAAGCCCAGTGATAGTTCCAGTATATCCTCCTACTGGAGTAATGACTTCAAAGCTTACCCCTCCATTTGTTGAGATAGATACATTACCACCATCCCAATAAGTGTATGATCCTTCAAAGTCATAGAAATGCCAGAATGTCAGAAAACCATTTCCGGTTATGGAAAATTCAGGAGAATCAAGTGTCCAGTCTGCGTTATCAACACCATAGTAGCCATCGATCACAGTAGCCCAGCAGTGTGTGCCGGAGTGCGCATATATCTCGCCGCCGGAAGGAACGCCCCACTGCCAGCCAACCGGAGTATTACTGATAAAATCTCCATCATTCTGCTCAAAATCTGCAAATATCGCTGCATATCCGAGATGATAATTTATGATCATATCACCCCCAACATCTATAGTTCCGGAATAAGGAACATGTTGAGGTGAGGAAACATAGATATTATAGGTGAAATTTGGAAGGATGACTTCATAAGTTCCACCGACCACATTTACTGTTGCATATTCTTCACCATTATCAGTACGGTAATAGCTGAGAGTGCCTGAATTGAGAATAATGAAATCATCCAGCAATTGACCTGAAACCATACTGCTTTCGACCGGATCCATAACAATGTCATGTGTGTTCGCACTATAGTTAAGGAAAAAGTCGTGCTCCTGATAGGGATCAAATCCCCATTTGTCTATATATATATCATAAAAATCAACTGGGTATTCAGTTGTAATTTCGTAATACCCGGAGCCGTCAGTAATATCACTGAATAAAGGTGGTTCTAAGGGATCGCCACCTTGCTCATAGAATCGTACTTCAGCATTGGCAATAGGAACACTGTTTTCGGAATCGGTGACGATACCCGAGACGGTACCGAAAACCTCGATAGTCGTGAATGTTTCCTGATATATATTATAACCGGATTTCATAATGCCTGCAAGCACATCGGTAATACAAGTAGGCGTATAGGTGATTTCATCTATTGTTGAATATATTGATGTGTCATTCTCGACGATATAAAGACCGTAGTTGCAGCCCGTTTCATCTTGTGAGAAGAGAACTGTGCCAGGTAGATTCAATCCGAAGGTATCCTCGAGACCGAAAGTTGTAGTAAGCCATATTTCAGGATTTGTCAGGTCTAATCCGCCTGTGATACCAAAGGGTTCTTCGACAAGATTATATCCATCCCCTGTTCTCCATCCTATCACATTAAGGATCGTGTCACCACCGTATTCGCCACTGAAATTCAAGGTACAACTACCTGAAGCATTAGTAATACCTGAAGTTGTTCCATACACACCAGGTCCGGTAATGAGAATATTTACATTAGGGATTGGGGTCGTTCCATCGTCTTCAAATACATCGATAGTAACGTCAGTTAATGTATTGATCGGCATGGAGCTTGGTGTAATATTGACCACTGCTGGAGTGGCAACAACTACTGATGTAAGAACCGGCTGATATTGGGGTTTTGTAACAATGATATCAGCAGTTCCGGCAGTAGTGAAAGGATCAATTGTAACTTCTGCATTCCCAAAATCATTTGCGAGAGCAGCGCCGTGAAGGACTCCATTCATTGAGATCGCGACATATGAGCCGGGTTCTGCCTGAACAGAAAAGCTCGTTGCACCAATTGGAAGCAGACCCGGGAAGGTGACAGAATTTGCTGAACCTTGAGTCATATATACTACAACAGAGGGGTCGCCAAGAAGGTTGTATGCCTGCCAGTAGTAGAGAGGTGTGGAGTGCTGAGGATAACCAAGATCCGCTGCTTCGGTAACTGCGAGATTGCCCACGAATTTCATTGCATCCTGGCATACATAGTCGCTCACAAAGGGTGCATCATAAGCACCCCATGAGGTTTCATCGTATGTGGGAGTTACACCATTTCCTACAAACGGAAATGCTCCGACTGACCAATATACATCTTCATGCCAGTAGGATGAGGGAGCAGAAGCAATATAACCGATTGAGCCGGTTGGGTCTCCGGTAGAGGCGTCGGTTGCCCGAGCCCATGTTTCACCAAAGCACTCTGTATAACCAAAATCACCGGAAAGACAGCAGTTCCCAATTGCAAGTGTATATTTACCAACATTTGTTAAGTTATTTACCATTGTTTGGGTCATATTAGGAGTACCCCAGCTTGTTTGGCTTCCATGAGCAGTATAGTTAATCATAGTAACGCCATCATCAATGGTATCATAGCATCCTGTGTAGGAAGTGAGATATAAATGAACGTCAACAAATCCATGAGCAGTGTTAAAATAATTATCAGTTCCATATAAAACTGTGGGTTGGCCATGACTCGGATTATGAGAAGCATCAGCGCCTGCTATAAGTGTTGCGTTATCCAAAAATGAAGGATCGGTGAATTCATACTTTTCGTAATATAGAGTTCTGTCAATTTGAGTTTGAAGCTGATCAGTGGTCGTTGCCGAGAATCTTCCATAATACATTTCCGGGAACATGTCTCCATCAACACTGCAATAATAGAGGTCTGTGACTTTATTGCTGGAAGAACCTGTTTCAGAAGCAACCTGTCCTGTATCACCGACGAACAACACGAAGCTAGGTGCCGGATCCAAAGGAGTTCCTGCGTCATACTGGTCATGGACCCAGGTTTTGATTTGAATGGTGGAACTTCCGATTATGTCTGTATAACCAACAATGACTTCAAAACCTTTTTGAGTTTTCCATTCGATAAAATCTTCAAGAGTAGCTTCGAACATTCTATGTGCAACAATGAGATATTTTACAGGATATGTTACAAGGTCGGGATTGGCTGGATAGTCGCGATTTCCACCATTAAAGAGTCTATCGTTAATGACGTTATAATATGGAGAATAGGTTGCAGATTTGATATATTTGGTTTCCGCTATATCTGGATTGTGAAAGGTAACCTGAACTTTTATGTCATTATAGAATTTTATCTTGTTTTCAACGGGATTATATCGAACAGGTGCAATGACCAATTGAGCTATATGGAAACTGCGTAATGTACCAAGAACTTTTACAGTTGCGGGATCTTCTTCATTATAGGCATTTACTGCATATTCATCTTCATTAAATTCAAAAGGAACTGTGGAGGAATCTATACTTTTAGAAAGCGAGGGCTGCACAGGCATGATCTTGTTTAAGATTTGATAATCATGAAGATCATATTCGCTGACAGTATAATCAAGAACCTCGATAGTAACCTCAGCACCAAATGGAATTTCAATCAGTTTTTTGATTGCAGGAAGTTTTGGAGAACCAATCTTTCCGACATAATAGCCGTCAGGAATACGAAGTTCAGTAAAAACTCCTTTTTTGGACGATACATCCAGAGTTGTTATTTCTGAAAATTCAAAAGTAATATCTAAATTGTAATAGGAATTTTCAGTTATTTCAAAATTTGTTTCTGCTTTATCTAAAGCAATTTGAAAACTGCTGGCAAATGCGAGTGAAGCTATAAGTGAAAACAGCAGAACTGCCACCAATGTTTTCTTCATCGAAAACCTCCGATTTCTTTAACTTTTTATTTTAAAATTATTTTATTCAAATAAATTTGATTAAAATCTCATTCGTTGAATAAGATTGTCAAGTGAAATCAATTTTTCATACTTATTTTTTAATATAATGTATTTTTATTGTTGTTCGAAATTATTGACATTATTATAGATAATAACATTAAGTTGTGTGGAGGTGAGTATAATGGAAACGAAAGATATGCTAAAAAAAGTTAAAAATGAAGTCGGTGGTATGCTTTCGACTGTTGCAAATAAAGCAGAATACGTGGCAAAAATTTCAAAATTAAAGCTTTATATCGCAAAAAAAAATGCAAAGGTAAACAGCAGTTTGAAGGATATTGGAGAATATGTTTATAGTAAGAAAACGGAATTTAAAAATGATCCCTATATTGCTGATTTATTTAAAGAAGTTGATGAGATAAAGCAGTCGATAGAAGAGATAAAGTTCAAAATTGAGAATATAAAGACGCTTCAAAAAGAGAAGCACAGTTCAATCGACAAGAAATCACTGCAGTGATTTAATACAGGAAGAGCAGCAGAGAATTGAAGCGATTAATGGCATTGGATTATGGAGAACGGCGTATCGGAGTCGCCCTTACTGATCCGGAACAGCTTATTACTTTTCCTTATAAAACAATCGATACAAGAAAAACTCCAGATGTAGTGAAAGAGATAGTCGGGATAGTCAAGGATCGGGATGTCGGCGCTCTTATTGTCGGTAATCCATTAAATGCTCATGGAATGGATTCTAAAAAATCAAAAGATATAAAAAAATTTATTGCGATGCTCTCAAATCATCTTTCTATTTCGATAACATTGTGGGATGAATCCTATACGACGAAAGCAGCGGTTGCTCTCTTGAACCAGGCGAACAGGAAGCTCAAGAAAAACCGGGATAAAGTAGATCAGCTTGCAGCATCTTTGCTTCTGAAAGATTACCTTGAACATCATAACGAATAATACAATTTTATGAGAAAAGTATTTTTCATACTATTAATTTTTGTCTTTTTGTGTTTTGTGTATTTCACCATTTCAAGCTTGTATATAGAATATCCGATTCTTAATAAAACAATAGAGATTTCAAAGGGTTCCTCAGTATTTCAGATCGCAAAAAAATTGGAACAAAAGGAGATCATATCTTCAGCGACACTTTTTCTTGTGATCAATAAATTTTTACCGGCAGATAAACAGCTAAAGTACGGCAAATTCAATTTTACAGGTAAATATTCCTTTTTAGATGTGCTTGATAAACTGACAAGCGGGGAGGTTGTGACCAATCGCATTACTGTACCTGAGGGATATACTGTCCGTCGAATAGCAAGTTTGCTCGAACGCCAGGAACTGGCTGATTACAGCACTTTTATGTCGCTTTGCTCGGATTCTTCATATATTGACAGCTTAGAATTGCCGATACAGAGTCTTGAGGGTTTCCTTTTTCCTGAAACATATTACATTCCTTATTTTGCGGATGAAAAATATATTATTCAAATGATGGTTGATAATTTCTTTTTGCAGTTTGAAAATGTTCATCCAAATCCGCTTTCTTTTGACTCATTATATGATATGGTGATCATGGCATCGATCGTCGAGAGAGAAGCAATTTATGACGATGAGCGACCGCTTATAGCTGGAGTGTATAATAAAAGATTGAAAGAGAGGATGTTTCTACAGGCAGATCCTACAGTTGCCTATGCGCTGGAGCTAAATCGGATTTCCCGTAAAAAAATATATTACGACGATCTTAAAATACAATCAGATTATAATACATATTTGTACAGAGGGCTACCACCCACGCCTATCTGCAATCCCGGAATTCAATCTATACTTGCTGCATTGCACCCGCAGGATACGGAATATCTATTCTTTTTTGCAGGGAAGAACAAACGGCATATATTCTCGAAAACATATAGAGAACATCTTAAGAAATTAAATAGGATATAATTACTTTGACATTTCATTTGTTATTAGAAATTAGGATTTAGACTTTTTTAAAATCTTACTCATCTTTCGAAAAATAAATGAAAAAGTAAATTATGTTTTTTAAGTCTTACAAACCTGCTAAATTTGAATTACTTCACCTTCAACATTTTCTGCGTAAAGATCTTGCCATCAAGAATTATCCTGTAGAAATAAACGCCGGCAGGTACATCATTGCCTGCCTGATCAAAACTATCCCAGTTTACTGAGATAAGGTTATTATTTGCTTGAGTAGTTAAGATATTTACCAGTTGCCCTTTGATATTATAAATGCCAATTTCAATTTTAGAAGAATTGTTATTTTTTAAAGTAAAGGCAATAGTTGTGTTGCCACTAAAGGGATTGGGATAATTTGTGGCTTCTGTGATGATATTTTGCTGCGGTTCATCGACAGAGACGGAGTTCATCACATAGAAGGAGTATGCCATAGGTGCGCCGATATATGGGTTATTTTCACTTCTGCCGGAATTATCCGCAGCATGAATGTAATAGTTTATTAGTGTTGCATTTGGTTGCGCGGGAATCGTCCCGGTATAAACTTCACCGATAAAATGATTGAGTGAAACTGCATTGAAATCTATGTCCGTTGAACGTTTCCAATATACGATGAGAGAATCGGCAATAAGTGCTTCTCCACTATAGGCATGGATATTTGCAATAATAGGGATATCATCACTCGTGTTGAGGGTGTCTGAAATTGGGGTATGATAGATGTAGAGCATTCCCTGATCTGTGACGCCCATTGCTCTGCAGTGCAATGCATCGGTAGATTGCCACGAGCCAGTGAAACCGAGCACTTCATAGCCCGGCATTGCTGCTTCGTAAGATGCGATTGCTTGAGCATCATAGCCGCTTCCTGTTATCGGAACAAGAACTTTATTGTTGAGAATAAGTGAGTTTGTATACGGCTGGTTACCTGGGGTGTACACACGCGGGACTTCATAGTTCGTTCCGTAGCAGCTTGGTTGAGCTTCAAAATAATCAACTGCAGCTTCAATCTCATCATATTGTGAATGAGTCGTGGGAACTTCCCGAATCAAGATCTGTGTGGGGCTTAGATATTTTCCCCAGCAGTCAATATGCTTAATATAGTCCCCATTCACATCAGGTACAACATGGTAAGTTTCTATCCCAAGGTAATCTTCGACAAGAGTGTTTATTGCCGCATGGGTTAAACTGGGATTTTCTTCCCATATAAGATCTGTCGAAACAGATATACCATGTCCATCGGTCATATAATTTCCACCAGTCGCAATAAGATTCATATAGTAATAATTAATATTAAAATAGGTTGAGCAGAAAGATGGGATAGCATTATCATTCGGGCGGGGACGATTATAATTGAAGTCAGTTATTCCGGATTCGTTATTTCCATTAAAAATGAACCAGGGACCATAGTCTCGTGTCCATTTTGAGTCTGATGGTGTAATGATATATTCACAGTTAGCTGTGTTAACTCCATTTGATGTGAATAATGATTCCACGGTATATTGCTGATTAATGGATGAAACAATCGTATATACAATTACATCTTCAGCCATTTCTGCAATTAGAGCCATTGGAATGCCAAAATAACCGTCTCCCCCATAATTAATTAAAACTCCCTGCATAGGAGCAAACTCTGCAGGTTGACGTACAGGTGTCGGAGGTTCGAGGGTAGGACGGAAATCCCTGCCGATCTCGTCGAGATGAAGTTTTTCCTCTTCTGTGAGCCAGATGGGAAGCTCCCCGGGATGGTCCTCGTACCACTGCTCAGCATGAGGAATTTCTGCGTAGTGTATATGTGTAGCACCATTATTATTTGCAAAAAGTGAAACATTCAGACATAGTAAACAAGTTATGAAAAAGATTACTTTCTTCATTCAAAAACCTCGTGAATATTTTGATTTTGTTGGAAATTCTTGAGGGTGAATTTTTTGTCAATCCTCTTATTGAAATCCCGATATTAAATCTTTATAAGTTTCAATAAAGGAAAAAGGAGACGCACACAAGAGTACGTCTCCTTTTATGTAAGTGAGGGTCAAGAGTTATCTCATCAGTACCATTTTCTTTACGATTTCTTTTTTATCAGCAGTGAGTTTGTAGAAGTAGATACCATTGCTTAATGTTCTTCCATTCTCATCTTTGCAGTCCCACGTAAGATTATCAGTAATTCCTTTTTCGTTGATTTCCGGAATAAAGGTATTAACCAACTGCCCCTTTAAGTTGTAGATTTTTAGTTCAGCATCTTTTGTATTTGCAGGAATTGAAAAAGAGAATGTGGTAGATAGGGATGCAGGATTTGGATAATTTTGATGTAAAGCAAATTCGATTGTTTGCGGGTTTGTTGTAGGAGGTTCTGAAGTAGGGATCGCTTTATCTAATAGATTTTTTGTAAGATTTTGAGAAACATATTTAAACTCATCAAAGGACCTTGGCTTGAACGTGCATTCTACCGTACCAGCTTTACCACCCTCTTCATCAAGCTTGAGATAGCAATATCCCTCGTCAATATACGCAAAGATTGAATCTGGCTCTGATGGTGGGTTGGCAAGAATAGATTCCAGTCTTGTAATTGCAGCTTCATAATCCTTTTCTGCCATATAAGTTGAAGTTATAGTGTTGTATTTTGTTCTCTCAAGATGAGGATAAGAAAGGTCATCGATGTTTTCAATATAATCTCGCAAACCCACATAATCATGTCCACTGAACTTTTCCAGGTACATAAGCCATTGCAAAGCATTATTGGCTGTTTCTGTCTCAGGATAAATATCTACAATTTCTTTCATTTTAAGTTTTGCTGATTCATAGAGCGAATCTGATATTTCTGCTATCCCTTCTTCATATAGAATTTTTTCTGGTGGTTTTTCATCGCCAAAGTAGAATGCATCAATACTTGGGTAAAACCTAGTTTCATCAAAAGTATCTATTATAAGACTTGTGCAGTCGTGAGGATCTCCAGTATGATTTCCACACATCAAAAGATATTGGTCTAAATAGTTTGATCCATAAGGACCAGGCTCATAATCATCATCAACTACTGTATTCATACCCCAAAAGTCACCAAAATTGGGAAAGGCACTATGTGACGCAAGTATTTCAGCACCACCATTATTTGAAAATACACAACCACCATGTATAAACGGAGTTGAGTTTCCTAAGCTTACAAAACCATATTGACCGTTATTAGCTATTTCATCGCACCACATCCCTATTGCAGAATTATAATTTCGGATACCCCAGAGAGAATTTTCTTTTATTAAACTATTAGTAAGTGTGCTTAAAACAGGAGTCGGATATGAAAGGCTAACACCCGTACCATTGTTGTATCTTATAGTATCATAATAAGCATTGAGTGTGCTTTCGTAACATAAAAATGGGCTGGTATAGCTATTTTCAAATGAACTATATGCAGGGTTTAAATATGCATCATCACGAGCAAAAATCTGTCCAAAATCATGGAAGTGAGATTCCCAGATGAATAACCAGGCTCCAGAAACATCAATATTACTAATTTTTGAAACATCACAGTATTGAAAACTGCTTATGGCATCATGAGATTCTTGGGTAATGTAGAAACCATCCCAGAAATTTCCATCAACGCCACTTATTACAGATGAAATCGCATCAAATTCGCCATTGCTATTTACTACAACCCTATCACCGGGAATTGCATGTTCTGCTCCAATATTTGGAATATTTTGAGATGCTTCTATCCATGTATCATACCTCTCTCCTGTTGCAGGGTCTTCATAAACCGTATGCTCCGTGCCATATAAACTGGAATAATAAGCTAAGTTGAATATAGAACCATTGATAACTTCTACTAAACTTCTGCCCAAAAGAGTAACTCTTCCATACACTTCATTCCCATCAACTTCAACAATTGAGCCATCATGTATTAGAAAATCTGTATTGTCTACATATAAGCAAGCTCGCTTTTTCTCCATAATTTCAGTTGTGCCCGGATAATAAATAGGGTCTCCAGATCCATCTACTTTTAAGGTTGCACCATTATTTAGAATAACCTCTTCTCCCTCTTCTCCACAAATATAATTGCCTTGTGTAAGTTCAATTGATGATGATATTACACCTGAGATACCAAGTGCTCTATCTGCATTAAGTTTTCCATATCCTACTTCATTATTCCATCTTCCATACTCTTTCTCTTCATTAAAATCATAATACGGAAGCTTTTCTGCTGTCCAGCAGATTACTCGTTCTATATCTGTATTTGTGAAATCAGGACGATAGGAAGCAATTAGTCCTGCAACACCTGCAACCTGGGGAGCAGCAAAAGAAGTGCCACTACTGCTTCCATAAGTGTTATCTAATTGGGTACTATATATTTCCACACCCGGAGCAACCACATCTAAACCTTCTCCATAATTGGAAAAACTTGCTCTCATTTTATCTTCAGTAGAAGCTCCTACAGCAAAAACATATTCACTATTAGCCGGAAAAGGCAGAGAAGGGGCATAGCTGTTGCCAGAAGCACAATCCACAAAGCAGTTATAATCATTATACGCTGTTTCAATTGCGTCCTCAATTGCACTTGATTGTCCAACAGTAAGACTCATTGTAATAACTTTCACGCCGTTTAATGCTGCATATATTATTGCATCATCAAGCACATCTCCAATAGGAGCCGAATCACCAACACCTCCAATAAGCATCTTGCATCCAGGATTCGCTTCACTCCAGCCACCAGCGACTCCTGCAACACCAGTTTTATTATTTGTTACAGCACCTGTGACACCTGCCACATGGGTGCCATGATAATAAGGTCCTGTTACATCGTTATTGTCATTTCCGAAATCCCATCCTACAATGTCATCAATATAACCATTGCCATCGTCATCTATTCTGTTTATATCATCCATATCCCAGACAACTCCATCTCCGTCTAAATCTTCGCCAGGATTAACCCATATATTGCCTTCTAAATCTATATGAAGTATTTCTGTGCCACTATCCAATATCCCAATTATGACATTGGGTTCTCCTCTCTCTTTATCCCAAGCCAGGTAACTCTCAATTCAACCATCATCTTCATTATGATGAAACCACTGGTTACTATAATAAGGATCATTGGGAACTTCTAAATATTCACCAATAGTATTAGGTTCTGCAACTTCTACTAATCCACTATTAATATAATCCTGCACAACTTCTAATGGGTCAATATTTTCAGGTATCTCAAGATCATAATATCCAAGTATATTAACTCTAATAATTTCACAATCATTAGCCTGATTTACCGCATCTCTCTGAGATTGATTTACATTACTCTGGAATTTTACTGTTATAATAGAATTATTCACCTTATATTGGTATCCATTCTCAATCTGATACCATTGATCATCAATCTTATCATATTGACGGTTGTTAAGGTAGATAGTTTGTGCATTTGCTATAGCAGTAAAAGAAAGCAAAGTCATTGCTATTACTGCTATCTTAAGATTTGATGCTTTCATCTTATCCTCCGAATGTTTTTGGGTTAACTTATTTAATAAATAGCTATATTTATCCTTTATTGAAGGACTTATAGCTATTTGACCAACAACATCTTTCTGGTGATACATTTATCACCTACCCGTAATGTGTATAAATAAACACCGCTCATCACCTCCTTACCTTTACTATTTTTCCCATCCCATATTAGGGAATATTTTCCTTTTTTATGCTTTCCTTTATAAAGAGTTTTTACCAACTCTCCTTTTATATTATAGATTGATAACTCTATAGTGCTTTCTTTTTTTATGTTGTAAACAATAGTTGTTTTTAGACCAGATTCGTCCACTGAGAGATGAAAAGGATTTGGATAATTTTTCAATAGAGAGTTTTTAACAACTAAAGGAGAACCATTATCTTCAACACCAAACTGTATATCCTCACCAAACCATACACCATCTCCATTCGTGGCAATATATACTTTACCCTCATCTGAAAATGGGATAATATCTACTGTTCTTACATCATAAGGTCCATCAAGATTATACCAGTGCTCTCCTGCATCAGTAGTATAAAATATCCCATCATATCCGGTACAATAGAATATATTATCTGGATTTAGCTCATCAACTACGATCGTAATAATCCCATAATGAGTATCTGTACCTAGTACTTGAAAATTCTCTCCCCAATCATATGAAATAAATATATTAAATCCATTATATAAATATAAAATATTTGAATTAAAAGGATGAACTGCAACTATTCCACCACCTGGAACAGTACCAATAAAATCTTCCCAGGTTTCTCCGCAATCTAAACTCCTATGCTCGCCATAATAAATAGTGTCAGGATATGTTGGATCAAATACTATAATACCACCATCGATAAGGACTAATTGCCAACTATCTCCTCTATCCTCACTTTTGTAAAGACGCAGAGTGTAGTACATACTTTCTGCAAAAATTATATTAGTATCACGAGGATGAACTGCTATATCCACAATAGTTCCAATCACATTATGTCTAATATCTTCAGCAGTTATGCCACCATCATAGCTGCGCATAAGATTTTGTCCACCATAATAAACAGTGTCAGGATGCAGGGGGTCAACTGCAATTGCCTTAACTCCTTCATCACTAAGTTGGTCCCAGGACATACAGCCATCTACACTTTTCCATAATCCCTGCTTTCCTCCAGTATAAACTATATCGCTATCATAGGAATCTACTTCCAAATCTTCAATATAAGAATTATACATACCATTATTCTGCAATTGTGTAGTAAATCCTCCATCATTAGATTTATACACTCCACATAGAGTACCAAAGTAGATATTTTCAACATTCTGCCTATTAGCTTCACAGCGATTCTGTAAACTCGTTCCTCTCCCCGCACATAAACTATTAATCGTTACCCAACTGTTTCCATTATCAATACTTTTTTTTATTTCACCAACATCTAAATAAAACCCAATAGGAATATATTGAGCACAATATAGATTATATTCAACATCGGCATATAAACTGGTCATCCATAGTTCGGGATTATACCAATCAGGATAAGCAGTCCAGGTATATCCACCATCAGTTGAATAAGCCAACACCCAATCTAAATATCCAGTGTATATTATGCTCCACATATTCTGATTATTTTCAGGATTGACAAAAAGTGAATATATAGGATAGTCATCAGTTAGTATCTGCCATTGATTTCCACCATCAATACTTTCCATAAGTCCCCAGGAAAAACCTGGTTCTCCTGCACTGCCTATTCCAACATACAAATGTTCTTCATTGCCAGGTTCACTGGTGATGCAAGTTATGTGATAAGTATCTCCATGAGGAACACTATCTATCAGTGCCCAGTTAGTTCCTCCATCAATCGTATGATATAATCCACCATTATCTAATGGTGGTACCTGAAAACCTGTAGCGGCACCAATAAATATTTCCTCAGGATTATTTTCATTTATGTATATATGCTCAACATCAAGGGAGTCAGGTAATGTTTCATTGGCTTTCTGCCAGCTATTACCACCATCATTACTTTCAAATAATCCTCTACCACCAGTTCCAATCCAGACATGTTCATAATTTGTCGGGTCAATTCCTATGGATTTAATGGGATAATAATTACCAAACCACCAACAGGGTAGGGTTGGAGAATTATCAAGTGAATCCTCCCAGGTTGGCAGGTTTTCTGTTGAACATTGAAACCAGTTTTCCGCTCCGTCTATACTTTTATAAACTCCATCACAATATGTTCCAATATATATAACATTTGTGTCAGAAGAAGCTATTGCTAATGAAATAACATGCGCAGAAAATGGACCATTTCTAATCCATTCTTGTCTGTCAAAGTATGTGTTCTGAGCAAAAGTGGTTCTCAAAATTAGTAGTGAGAAGAGAAGTAAACTTAAACATTTTACTTTACTCATTTTTGTCGCCTTTATAAAGGCAATATAATTACTTAAAAAATATTCTGTCAAATGTTTATTTGAGCAATATTACTTTTTCAACTTTTTTACTTACCCCATCCAATTTCAAATTCATTATGTAGATACCGGAACCGCAACACCGATTATTCTCATCTTTTCCATTCCAGGTAACATTGTGTTCACATTCTTGTATTTTTTGGTTAATAATTTGTTTAATTAACCTTCCTTTTATATCATAAATTTTTAACTCTACAAATCCATGTTCTTTAATTGAAAAATTGATCATTGTGTTTATTTTAAATGGATTAGGATATATAGATAAAGTAGTTTCTGAAATTGGTTGATATTGTGGTTCTACTCCTACTTGTGGATCCTCGACAAAATTACCTGTGCCATCATTAAAAAGTATATGAATCGTGCCAGTATCAGGTGGTGGATTATAAAAATCATAATTCAATGTAATTATATCATTCCAGCCATTACCATCTAAATCTGCTGAATGAGATTTATGTGAACAGATACCTGTATAATAATTAACAGGGTCTTGAAATGTACCATCTTGATTGTTAAACAGAATATAAGTATGAAATATTTCATAATCCGAATTGGGGTAATGCAGTGAACAATTGTAAATTATATCAGGGTAATTATCGTTATTAAGATCAGAAATAAAAATATTTGCCATTGCTTCATCTATCCATTTGTTGTATGATAGAGTAAAATTCCCAAAACCATCATTTGAAAATGTTAATATCTTTTTTGGAGAGCCTGACATACCCCAAAATGTTGCCACTATATCATTATCTCCGTCATTATCAATATCGGATATTTCAGCATGATGAGCATATGTAGAATCAATTATATTAGTATATTCAAGTCCTGTTTCATAATTAAGCCATGCATCCAGTTTTTGACCACCAACAATTAAGATATCATCTCTATCATCTCCATTCAAATCACCAACTGCAAGATCTGTTGGTGGATAATCTAAAAAATAATATTCTGGTGATGAAAATTGTCCTGTGCCATCATTATATAGTATTCCCATAAACCACCCCTCATTGGAGATAATTGATATATCAAAATTATTATTAATACATAGAATATCAAAACCTGATATTACCATTTCAGTATTTAATGAAACATCATAAAATTCACTGAAAATTCCATTTTGATTATATATTATTCTAATATATCGATCTTCTATTCCTGAAGAAAAGTCTAACATAAGAGAAATGATATCTGGAAAAGTATCATAATTCAAATTTTGTACTTTAATATCTACTTGATTACCACAATAAATTATTGAGGTATCAATTATAACAAAACATCCATTATTATTATTTAATATTGATATAGAAGGATTTGAATAACCCCAATTAACTTTATGTCCCAAAACAATATCCAAATCTCCATCCAAATCAATATCAGCTATATCAACAGAGGCAGGTTTTTTGGGTACATCATAGTCTAAGGCAAAGGTGGTGTTAAAAATTAGTAATATGGTAAAAATTAAAATTAAACATTTTATTTTGTTCATTTTTGTCACCTTTATTAAGATAACATATCTGTTTAAAAAAATAGTCTGTCAAATATTTTTCATACTTTTCTATTATTAGTCAACAAATTTTTGTGTATTCCTGTTTAATACAAAGTATGAATAAAAAATATTTACAAACATTTTAGAATCTTTTGCAACACATTTTCGCGTGTGTTACTTTCTTATTGAATAAAAAACTTGCTTTGAAATTATTTATTTTCATTTTCTTGCATACTGAAATTATCCATCAGAATAAATAGACTATCGAGTCGTGTGAAAAAGAAATATTTAAAACCGAGTATGTTTAAGCGTTTTATTAAATTTACTGTCAGAGGTTTGATCGGGACAGCAGTGGATACGGCTGTTCTATGGTTCCTGACGACTTATGCTTTTCATACGTACTTCACTAAGTATATTCTCGCACCATCAATATCGTTTGAAGTGGGAATACTTATAGGATATGTAATCATTTATTTCTGGATATGGAATCACATGGTGCTCAATAATTTCAAGGACTTTTTTCGGAGGATACCAAAGTATAATGCAGCAGTATTATTCTCTTTTGGAGTAAAGCTCATCCTGCTCAATGTAATACAGCAAATATTCCATTTTGAAGTAGTAATATGCAACCTGATCGCCCTATTTTTTTCTGGTTTTATAAATTTCTTTACTAATGAAAAAATAGTTTTTAAAGAGAAAAAGACAGTCGTCGAAGATCTATACGAAAATTTATAGTTTTCATATTATTATAATTCCAAATTAACTGAATATTCCATAATTCACAATCAGCAAGTGAGTTAATCTCATTTATTGCCATTAGCACTCCATGAATAAGAGTGCTAATTTATAATTTGACATTTCAGTTTCGTATATTATATTTTTCATTAAATCGTCAAAGATAATAGACGTAAACCAAAAAAATGAAAGGAGGTTTAAGATGGCTATTATCAGATATCAACCCTTTAGGAATATGCTTGATAGTTTCTTCAAAGATAATGAATTTATGCCTGGATTCCAGGATACCAATTTCAGAATGCCTGTTGATATTTATGAGAAAGAAGGCAATGTCACAATCGATTTTGAACTTCCCGGCTTGGATAAAAAAGATATTAATATTGAACTTGAAGGAAACAATCTAACTGTTTCGAGTACAATGCAAAAAGATAGCGAAGTCAAGGAAGAAAATTTTTATCGTTGTGAACGTTTATACGGTGAATTTTCTCGCTCCTTTACCATTCCTGACGGGATTAAGGAAAAAGATCTCAAAGCATCCTACAAAGATGGCGTGCTGAAGGTAACTTTTCCGAAAACCAAAGAGATTGAAGAGAAGAAAAAGATTGAAGTCTCATAAAGTCCTGGTACTCAAAAGCCTGTTCGTCATGTGCGGACGGGCTTTTTTTATCAGCAGAAAATTTGACATGAAAAAATAAGATTAATAAAAATATTATGAACCACGAAAGTCACGAAAGGCGTAAAAATTATTTATAATTAAAACCGTTATTTATAGATAAAATAAATTATTTTTAATAAAGATTTTTCTCAATTTTTTTTCGTGATTTTTCGTGCTTTTCGTGGTTGAAGAATGTAGGAGATTTAATGAATAATCAAACAGCACGTGTGGTTGTGTTTTCCACTCCAATGTGTGCCTGGTGCAGAAAAACCAAGGATTATCTCAGAAAACATAATATCCGATTTAAGGATGTAGATGTG
>Ga0222683_1000263_pt1 | contig 21053 bp, 13 predicted proteins | sample AntAcemetage1073_FD_179841 | JGI IMG/M metagenome (GOLD analysis project Ga0222683, IMG submission 179841) | Saline water microbial communities from Ace Lake, Antarctica - #1073 | ecosystem: Environmental > Aquatic > Non-marine Saline and Alkaline > Saline | place: Antarctica: Ace Lake... | reverse complement strand
TCGAGGACCTGCTCACCGCCCCATATTCCATCGCTATCGATCCCCTTCTTGTCCTCCACCATCCATCGGTCGATGCAGGTGTCGAAATAACCTGGGACCATGGCGAGGGCCACCATGAAGTCCGTGCTCTCGTAGGACTCCCTGTTCGGGTCCGCGCCCGGGTTGGTGCTGAAGTACAGCACCATGCTGTCCACCTCATCGACACGCCGATTAACTGTTACGAACGGAATGTCGTCTGTCACCTCGGCGCCCACGTACAGGTTGGACTCGTCCCACATCAGGTACACGTTCGCGCTGAAATCGGATAGGCCCTCCCAAAAATCCAGATCCCTAATGAGCTGATTATAGTTGTCCAAAACGATTGGGGATGACCTGTCCCACTCGGCTAGGTTTCCGTCTACCCGTATTAAGCCGGTCGACTCCCAAACCGTCGCTGTGTTCCCGGCAGCAGCTACTCCAGCAATCTGAACCATACATGCCAGAAACAGGGCTAGGAGTAATCGAGAAATTACTACACTCGGAGTAACTGTGTTACAGAATCGGCATACAAGCTTTGCCATCTTTTTGCCTCCCTATAGGCTTGCGTCACATTGCAGAGTGGTACGGCACACACTCTCAGGGCCCGGGACAAGCCACGTCCCTGGGCCCGAGAGCCTTATCTCGATATTGTTGAAGTGCCTAAATCTATTCACCTGCCTCCTTCAGGGGTAACGGAGCGTCCAACCACGGCTCGTACTCAACTGGCCCGCTGATCATCGAGGCGATCTTGCTCTCAACTATGGTCCCCCACCAGTTCATGGTCGCGTCTACCATGACATCGGCTTCGTTAATGATGCCCCCGCCGTTTCCCTCCATGTTGTTGTAGTGAATCAGAGTGTTTAGAGATGGCGCAACAATCCTTACTGCAATGGAAAGGTTGTTCTCAATCAAGTTGCTGGTGATGGTGACATCGCTTGAACTACCTCTATAGGGAAGAGTATTCACATAGATGCCACACTCCTTATTCGAGATGACGGTATTGTTTTCCACAGTGATCCCGTTTCCCCCCACCCAGATTCCATGACCCTCGTTCAAGGTAACGGTATTGTTGATCACCGTGATGCCGTCCGCCAAATCCCACAACTCGAATCCATTACCCCCGTTCGAGGAGGCGGTGTTGTTGATCAGTGTAAAGCCGCACCCCCCTCCCAAGTAGAGGCCGCCATCTGCATTCGAGTTGATGGTGTTATTGATCAGCGTGATGTTGTTTCCCCAAGCATCGACGCCAAATCCGTTCGAGTTGTTGATGGTGTTGTTGATCAGCATGACGTTGTTCCCCCCCGGGCTGATGCCAGAGCTGTTCGAGGTGGCGATGTTGTTGATCAGCGTGATGTTCTCCCCCCCAACACTGATGCCAGTTTTAGCATTCGAGGTGGCGATGTTGTTAATCACCGTGTTGTTTCTTCCCCCCACACTGATGCCATCCATTCCGTTCCTCACGGTGAACCCGTCGATCGTCGCGTTTTCAGCCGTGACCGAGATGATGTTGCTACCTCCCCCATCTATCACCGTGCTTTCGGCCCCCGCTATGCTTCGGAGGACTACTGGTCTATCTATAACAATTGGGAAGTCCTCGATACTATCATCATAAATTCCCGGCATCACCAGGATCTCGCCCCCCGCGCCCACTACGCCCACGCCATCCCCGATGCTCGCGAAAGCGTTCTCCCCGTAGGTGAGGTTTCCCGGGACTTTTGCGGGATCCACCCAGTCATCGTCAACGGAAACTGTGCCCAGCTCTCCAGGGATCCTGATCCTCACCGGAACCAAGTTGGCAATCCAGATTTTGTAGGCACTCCCCACTTGGAGATGGTAGCCAAAACTCAGCGTTTCCTTCTCTCCGGGTCCTAGGATTAACTCCTTGTAGTCGACAACCTCGTTGTTCACATAGAGTTTCACGTTGTCTGTATTGTCGTAGCTCCCGATGTTCTTGACTGAAGTGGTCACAGTGATGTCGCCAGCTACTGGTTCGGTGACAACTAGGCTGCCATATTCGAACTCAGCTGGCTTCGGGCTCACTGTCAGGGTCACCGAGGGTAAGTCACCGATAGTGACGCTATGGGTTCCCCCCTCGTATAGTCTGAGAGTGAAAGGTGATATATCTCTGGTCTCTCCGGAGGCCAAGCAGACTTTCCTTGAATCGACGGGATTGTCGTCGACGTACAGCCTTACTTCGCCCTCTTCCATCCCTCCGATACCCACGATCGTGGCGCTCACTTCGAAGGGCTCATCCGGATCTAACTCGCTCTCGGACACTTCTAGGTTCTCGTACTCGAACTTCGCCCTGATCGGGGCGGTCACCTCGAAGTTGTCCCTGAGCACTATATCCATAGAGGAGTTGCATATAATGACATCGAACGTCCCTGGCTCCACTACGTACTCCAAGTTCTCGTCCAGCAGGCTGATGTCGTCCGGCTTGAGCACGAACTCGACCGTCTTCGATTCCCCGGGCTCCAGCGCCACGCGGTCGAACCTCTTCAGCTGCTTGACCGGGACTGGCACGCTCGCCTCCACGTCCCTCACGTATAGCTCGACCACCGCGTCGCCCTTCCGGTTACCCACGTTCTTCACGTCGACGCTAACTTGAACATTCCCACTATCGGTCGACTTCGGCGAGACCACCAAGCTGTCATACTCGAACTCAGTGTAGCTGAGCCCGTAGCCGAAGGGCCAGAGGTAGGTGCTCTCGTCGTAAGTGAGCTCGCCGTTGTGATTGTAATAGATCGGCAACTCCGCATCCTCGCTGGGGATGGTGAACGGGAGCTTTCCCCCCGGGTTGTAGTCTCCGAATAGGACTTCGGCGAGGGCGGTTCCTCCCTCCATCCCGCCGTATAACGCCTCAACGATCGCCGGTATGTGCTCCTTCATCCAGTCGCTTGAGATGGGAGTTCCGTTCACAATAACCACCACCGTCGGCGTCCCGGTGTTATACACAGCCTGCAATACCTCTAGTTGAAATTCCCCGTCTGGTATGTTTTCTAGGCTTAGGTCTGTCCGACTAGTACCTTCCGCCCCCTGGTCAGGTCCGACAACCACGATAGCCACATCAGATTCTTCTGCGGCATTAATGGCGGCCTGCAAGTCGAGTTCGGTCACGACCCTGACCTCTGTCTCCGGGGCGACCGCGTTCTGGATGCCCTCAAGCGGGGTTACCCAGTGCGGGGGTGTGCCAGTGAAACATCCATACAAAGTCTTGGGATCATTCGCGTTTGGACCTATCACGGCGATCGAGCGGATGCTTTCCTTGTCTAGGGGGAGTAAATTACCCTCGTTCTTCAGAAGAACTATCGACTCGCGGGCCGTCTGAAGGGCGAGTTCTATATGCTCCGCAGTTAAAACGTTATCCGCGAATAAGTCGTTATATGGACTCATCCCAGGGGGGTCAAACAAGCCCAGCTGGAACCTGATACTGAGTAACCTCCTGAGCGTCTGATCGATGGTGTTTTCATCGACTATCCCATCCTCAACCGCTTTCGCAAGGTACTTTCCATAATTACTCCCGCAAGCGTTGGAGTCTACTCCGGCCTCGAGTGCCACCTTTGTTGCTCCCACAAATGTTTTCGTTATTTCCGGCGCTGCATAGTTTCCCATTGACCCGTCAATAGCCCCACAGTCGGCGCACACGAACCCATCAAAGCCCCACTGATCCCGCAATACTTCTGTGAGGAGGTCCCTGCTGTAAGAACACGGGACATTATCCCAGTAAAGTCCATGGCCAAGAAAGGCGGTCATAATCTGCCCCACGTTACCCTCTCGAATGGCAGCCTTGTACGGGATGAGGGAAATCTCCCTCGTAGTCCTTTCATCGGCTGGACCTACCAGATCGGGGCGGAGAAAATCTCTACCTAGCGGTGCCTTGTTGGCCACGTAATGCTTTGCCGTGACAATTGCCTTTTCATATGGAATATCGTCGTCCTCTCCTTGGAAACCCCTAGTGGCGGCCACCACCATACGCGATGTCAAGCACGGATCTTCGCCGTATGACTCCGAAGCCCTCTGCCACCTCATATCCCGATTGATGTCAACAACAGATGGGGACCAAGTAACAAGTCCCAGACCCCTAAGCTGTCCCATATTGAACGCGGCCCGGAACTCGTCGCCAATGGCACTAAATGCTTCATGAATTAGGTCTTCATCGTATGTGGCGGCAATCGCTAAATTAAAGGGGAGAACCGTGGCGGGTGCCATAGCCGCAACTCCGTGCAGAGATTCGTCGGCATACCAGTTGAATCCTGGTATCCCCAAGCGATCAATAGCTGGTGTTGGGTTGGCTGGAATCTGCGATACCTTCTCATCAAGCGTCATCCTCGACAGCAAATCCTCGACCCGGGCCTCAATCGGCAGCTCGGTGTTCTCATATGGATCGATCACTTCGTCGTTATCGCAATCCATCCATGTGTCATGGAACTGTTCAGGACTGTAGAATTCGTAATATTCTGGCAATTGTGCCGCCTGCGAACTCGTCTGCGAAATAACCAACGGCGCAAAACTAAGGACCGCTAGCGCTACCACCATAACAATCACTAAACCCGTTCGTTTATGCATTGCTACCTCCTTGTGTATTCTTTGCATTTACGTCCCAACTCTTTGCCTCCATTCCACTTACGCATCGCTGTTTCCCTGAGTCTCCTCGAAACTTGAAGTACTTCCTTCATTCTTGCAATACGCCCCGCACTGCAAACCGACTACAGCGACTGGCATTTCTTCTTCTCTCACCTCCTTCCTCAGTTTCTTTCGGTTGCCAAACAAATTTACAAAGCGTATTCTACAGGCCGCATAGCTTCAAGTCAACCTACAGTCGCTTCTCCATAAGCTCAAAAGCGGTTGTGAAAAGGATTAAGCCTCTTGCAAAACTCTTGTGGTAACTCTGTTACCAATTGCAGCATCCCTCCTGGGGGTGTTGAAACACTAGACAATCTACCGCTTCCCATAGCCCAAAACTCACCATGAGAGAGAATCAAGCAGGCACACACAGATAAAAACCTTGAAAGCATACGGTTAAGCTTAAAGTTTTATTCACTGCTAGGAACATTCACTTTGAAGGTGCTTCTGCCTGCGTCTTCTTGACACAGCGGGTAAAGAAACGTAGAATTATTTTGTTATGCAAACTAATACGGTCAACCTGCACATCGCCAAACCCCGATCTAGTACCACAATCAACGCTCACCTCATGGGTCAGCACCACCGAAGTCACATCATCAGCCTGCTTCGATCGACCGAGCCGGTGTCTCGTGCAGAGATTGCACGGACGCTTGGGCTTGCTCCTTCGGTCATTACGCAACAGGTGAAAGATCTTCTGACAGAGGGATGCATCGTTGAAGAGGGTTCCGGCAAGGCGTCTGTCGGGCGTCGCCCGAGCTTGCTAAGACTTAATCCGGATTTCCGAACCGCCATCGGACTCTACATCAGACGCCAGAAACTGGTTGGCGGATTGGTCAATCTCGCAGGAAAGATCATCACTCGCTTTAAGATGTCTCTTGATGAACTTCCTAATGCGAAAACGGCTGTGCAACAGCTTGCGAGCATGGTCTCTGGCCTACGGCAAGAGAATACGCTTGGCATTTGCGTAACCATCTCGGGCTTGATCGACGTTGAGGCAGGGAAAGAGGTCTTCTCCCCGGTCCTCGACTGGCATGATATTTCGCTTAAAGATCCTCTGCAACAAGCCGTTGGCCTTCCTGTGTACGTGGAAAACAATGCAAATGCTTTCGCCTTGGCCGAGTACATCTATGGGGCTGCTCGGCCATACAGGGACTCTCTGTGCGTAATAGTTGGTGAAGGTCTGGGAGCGGGGGTGATCATGAACGGCCGTCTGCATCGGGGTGCCTTCGGCTCTGCAGGTGAGTTGGGGCACGCGAGGGTAGATTTTGACGAAGACGCGCCCATCTGCCGCTGCGGCGAGAGGGGGTGCTTGGAAGAATTCTGCTCGAAACGGGCGCTCGATGCGGGGGCTCGTAGGCTTGGCTATGCGGATATCGACGCTCTGGCAGATGCTGCTAGGGCGGGTGACGACTCTGCACAAGCGGTGTTTGACCACTTCGGAACCGTACTCGGCTACGGTTTGAAGAACGCAGTGAATATCCTGGGATCTGAGGCTGTAGTATTAGTTGATGATCTAATGAAGTACGGAGACCTCTTCTTCGATACTACCGCACGGATCATCCGCGAGCACAGCTTCGGCAGCAGTCCCGTTGTCCTACAGGGGGAACTAGGGGAGGACGGGTTCTTGGTGGGGGCAGCGGAAGTCGTTTTAACCGATTTCCTGAAGTCCCCCATAATCGGGACATCCCCTATCACCAATTCGGGGTTCCAAACGCCATGTACTTAAAGCAAAGTAGGAGGGCAGACGCCATGAGGTATGGCAAAGGACACGTTGCTCCACTACCAAAGTGTTGGGGCGTAGTGAAGTTCAGAACTCTAAGGAAGATAAGGAGGTACGTGTGATGTTGAAACTATCACGCTCTTGGGCAGCAGTGGTATTCTTGGTGCTGATGGTACTAGGCTTTGTCCTCGGTTCAGCCATAGCGGCAGCAGAAACGGACAGAGCTGAGGGGACAGCGTGGGAAGCAGTCGACGGGATCAAGATCGACGGCTCCCTCGATGAGTGGAACAGATCCTCACCATTTTTCCTGAATAAGAAGAGCCAGATGATTACTGGTGCTAACTTCTGGAAAGGTGCTGAGAACGGCAGTGCTACGGTTTACTTCATGTGGGACAAGGATAACTTGTACATCGGTGCAGTAATCTTGGACAACGCCCCTTACATGAGTCGCATGGGATTCAGTCCAGAAGAGGCGGATAGCATCGGCATCTTCATGAGCACGAATCCAGACGCGGATCTGGCTCGCAAGGCTTACGACTCGACGGATTTTTCCGTGTTGTTCATCCTTGACGGGAATGAATTTAATACGGCAATTATGCGTGACATGGTCGCGGATCCGAAGGGGATCGAGACCATCGGGGAGTACAGCTACGAGCAGATTCTCGATGGGTATGAAGCTGCGATGACCGAAACGGAAGAAGGGTACGTGTTCGAGGCAAAGGTTCCTCTTTCGAACTTCGCCAATGAGGCACTTCCTCTACTTGTGCCGACAGTTGGTATGATAATCAGTTTTGACGTTAAGTTGGATGACCTCGACATGCCGTGTCCGGGTGTAGCGGCTACCTCCCTTACATGGACTGGGTCGAAAAACATCCGCACCGATCCAAGCGAGTGGGGACTACTGCACTTCGAAACCGCAAAGGAGAACTAAGATGAAGAGAGGTTTCTCGATTTTACTCGGTGGGCTTCTGCTTGCCGGGGTGGCCATGATAGTGGTTCCCTCAATGGCCGCAGACCTTCCCAAGAATCTGATTCCAATTATCGAGAATACTACCGCTTCCGGCCGTTTTGACGTCTATCACTGGTGGACTACGGGTGGAGAGAAAGAAGCGATCAACTCAGCGTTGAATGTATTCGAGGAACATTATCCGAACATCGAGGGCGTTTCAAACGCAATTCCTGGTGGCGCTGGTGGGGCGATGGTCATGAAGGTAAAGGTTCTCATTGTGGCCGGCCATTCTCCAGACACGTTTCAGGCCCACCCAAGCTTCGAGATCCATCCCTATACTGATTCGGACATGTTGTATTCTTTGGACGACATCTGGAAGTACGACAATATAGAGGCACGCCTTTTGCCTGGTATCGCGGACATGTGTAAGGTGGGAGACGATTACTACGCGGCCCCGATCGGCATACACAGGGCCAACGTAATCTGGTACAACAAGCATATGTTCTCCGAATACGGAATAGAACCACCTCAGGAGCCGGTGACGTGGGAGGAATTCTGGGCCTTATGTGACGAGCTGCAAGCCAAACTACCTGAGGGAAAGTACCCACTGGCTCTTGGAGATCGCAAGGGTTGGCCTGGAACCCAGGTGTTTGAGACGATTATGATGGGCACGGATCCGAAGATCTATGAGCACTTTATCAACGGGGTAGCGACCGAGGAAGAGGTTGGACAAATCCTGACGAAGTTCAAGAAGTTCCTGGCCTACGTGCCTCCGGACCACACGGCACGACTCTGGTATGAGGCGGCAGCGCGCGTGTACGCGGGTGACTACGCCATGTACCTGAATGGCGGATGGGTTAAGGGGTACTTCAACTCACGTGGATGGGTGCCTGGAAAGGACTACGGAGCGTTCCTCGCGCCGGGGACGTCCAATGACTTCGGGCTTGTCGTGGACTCATTCGTGGTTCCGCGGGGGTCATCTAATGCTGAGATGGGCATCCGCTGGGCACACATGTGCACGGACCCAGATCTGCAGTTAGCATTCACGTCTCTCAAGGGCTCCATCTCTCCGTACAGCGACACACCGGACAGTGTGTACGACCCGATCACATTGCAGTTCAAGAAGGACCTGCTAAACAAAGACGTGTTAGTCTACCCGAGCATTGCACATGGAATGGCACTGCCGTGGTCCACGTTGATGACACTTCATAGTCTGATTAGCGATTTTACAAGTAGATCGAATCCCGATGTGGCACGGCACGCGCGGAACATCACTCAGGCAGTGCGTGAATCGGGAATCAAGGAGGTATGGCACTTTGACTTTTAGAGACGCTAAGAAATCTTTTATCAAGTGCGTTGTATTGTTGTCAGCCGTCGGAATGGCGGCCGGCGTGTTCTCTCTCTCTGGAGCGGCTTCCAACGCTACTAGCACTCAGCCAAACCTGGGGATTCGTCACAAGGAGACGATTCAGCAGGACGGCTATGTATTCAAAGACTTGAATGGGAATGGGGTATTGGGTGTGTACGAGGACTGGCGCCGGCCCGTCGATGAGCGCGTATCCGACCTTCTGGCACAGATGACTCTCGATGAGAAGGTCGCACAGATGATGCATCCTTCGTTCATCCCTACTCGATCTGGCGATGCGCCACCGTTCATGGAGGATTGGACAAGAGTCAAGGCAGTCGGGTTTGTGCGCGTGTCTGATTTACCGAGCGGCAGCGCGGCAGCGAAGTGCATGAACCAGCTCCAGGAATGGTGCGAACAATCTCGGCTGGGAATTCCGATCGTTGTCAGCATGGACTCGGTTCACGGTCTCAGCTACGTCAACGGCGCGATTGTCTACCCGCACGCTCTCGGTATTGCGGCGATGCGAGATCTGGATCTAGTGCATCGTCTCGGGGAGGCCATGCGTGAAGAATCCGTGGCCGTAGGGGTACGGATGACGCTCTCTCCGAACACAGATGTCGCGACCGAGCCACGGTGGGGACGTGTTATGGAATGCCCGAGCGGCGATGCGAATCTAGCAGCCGACATCGTTCGCACTGAGGTCCTCGCTATTCAGAATGGCCCCTCTCTGAATGAGACCTCCGTGATGACCTGTGCGAAACACTTCCCTGGATCGGGTCCGCAGATGGACGGGGTTGATACGGCGCCCATCGTTACGAGGGACGGATGGGCGGAATACCATCTGCAACCGTTCACGGCAGCGATTGAAGCTGGAACAGGCTCGATAATGCCATACTACAGCATCCCACTCCGTCTGGACACGGTAGCCGCCCTCGGGTCGAGGGCAACTATACAAGGTCTGCTGAGGGAGCAAATGGGATACGACGGCATCGTCACTACCGACTGGGGAATGGTCTGGGGCATTCAGCAGAGTGCCGGATTCTACGGCAAAGAGATCTCTAAGGACGATGCTTTCGTGATGGGGATCGCGGATGCCGGGATCGATGCGATCGGGGGAGCTTCGGTTAGCTTCATTGCGGACGTCGTGCGGCTCGTGGGGGAAGGTCGCATCCCGGTGGACACCATCGACGAGTCGGTGACGCGCATCCTCACAGCCAAGTTCGAGTTGGGCATATTCGGAAACCCCTACGTTGATCCCGATCGTGCGGAGAAGGTAGTCGGTTGCCCCGAGCATCAGGCGCTGTCGCTGGAGGCGGCGGAGAAGGCGATGACGCTGCTCAAGAACGACGGTACGTTGCCGCTCCACAAAAACAGCCGCATTCTCGTTGCGGGCGCCCGTGCTAATGACATGGACAGCCTCACGGGAGGCTGGACAGGGAAACAGGATGGTGTCACGATCAGGCAGGCTATTACCACCGCTGTTGGTAACGCGGGCAAGGTCGTCTACGAAGAGACCGACCCTGAACGCGCGAAGGAACTGGCGGCGGAGTGTGATGTCGCGGTCGTGGTGGTTGGAGAGTCGTCTTACATGCACAATCCACCGTGGAGCCCAGATCGACTGGACCTAGCGGATGTGCAGCAAAAACTCTTGGAGGCAATCCACGAGACGGGGACGCCGATCGTCGTCGTTGTCCTGATGGCGAGACCCTATATTCTTACTTGGTGTGCTGAGAACACTGATGCAATTTTGGTGGCCTACCTTCCTGGTACCCAAGGCGGGGTTGCCATCGCTAACACGCTGTTTGTCGACTCCAGCCCGCAAGGATGTCTCCCGATTGAGCTGCCACGTTCAATGGCATCTGTGCGAAAGCAGGCCAGCGATGTGCCATTTGACATTGAGGATCCGCTTTACGATTTCGGATTTGGACTCAGGTACTAATGAACAGATTGATGGAACCTGAGTTAACGTCATCTAGTGCAAGTTCAGGGTCATGGGGGTGGTTCACGGGAATCTTCCGGCGCCACCCCTTCTGGGTCTTGATCATCCCGATAGGATTGGTCCTTTACTTCGTTTACGGGGGATTGCTGTGGAATGTATGGGTCTCCATATCGAACTGGAAGGGTCTCGCTCCGAGCTTTGGATTCGAAGGGTTCGGCCAGTACAGCAAGATGTTCGGGAGCTACGTGTTCTGGATAGCAGTTAAAAACACCCTGCTGCTCTTCCTGATAATCCCGTTCTGCCTTGGCCTCGGGGCCGCCATCGCGGTGGTTCTTGATCAGGGGCTACGCGGCAGTAGCATCTTCCGAAGCCTGTTCCTGCTCCCGTTTGCTCTCTCGTTCGTCGTGACGGGAACGATCTGGTCGTGGATGTACAACCCATCGAACGGAATCCTGAACGCTCTGCTACATGCTATGGGACTAGGGGCTCTTCAAGGGACCTGGTACACCGCCCAAGAAACGGTGATGTGGTCGATCATCTTGGCCATGATCTGGCAGTTTTCAGGGTACACCGCGTTGATCCTCCTCGCGGGGATCAAGTCTATTCCTGAAGTGCAGATACGAGCCGCCATGTTGGAGGGGGCGTCGAAGCTGCGCATCTACTCCAGGATCGTCTTTCCACAACTCAAGGGTCCCGTTGCCACGGCCGTGGTGATCCTGATGATGTACTCACTTCGATCATTCGACTTCATTTGGGTTCTCACGGAAGGCGGGCCCGGATTTGGGTCTTACACTCTCTCTATCTACATGTACAAACAGACGTTCCTGGCAACGCGGTTTGCCTATGGCGCTGCCGTTGCCACGGTTCTTTTGGGGATCGTTCTAGTGATTGTTGTCCCATATGTATATCGGACCTACCGGAGGTGATCTGCATGAGTAAGATGTACACGATCACGTCGTCGCAGGGATGGCTAACGAAAGCCATCCTGTATGGCCTCCTGGTGATCATGACGGTCTTTTACCTGCTTCCTCTTTGGGGAGCACTGACTACGTCGCTGAAGACGGATACCGAAATCGATACGACAAATCCGCTGACTTTACCACGGGATCCTACAAGTAAAGGCTATATCGACGCGTACGAATACCTTAGACGGTCGCTACTCAACAGCCTTATCATGACACTCTGTGGGACGTTCGGAGCGGTCTCGCTGGGAGCGATGTGCGGCTATGTACTATCCAAGTTTCGCTTTAAGGGCGACAATCTTGTGTTTCTCCTGATCACTGCTGGGATCTTTCTTCCGTATCAGGCGATATTGATTCCCTTATTTCAGACGATTCGGACGCTCGGCCTGTACGACAGCCTTCTTGGATTGATCCTCACGCACGCTGTGTACGGGATCCCAATCATGACGTTGATGTTTCGGGCGTTTTACGGCGAGCTACCCACCAGCCTAGTCCAGCAAGCGATGACCGATGGAAGTGGACCGTGGCGCACCTACTGGAAGGTGGTGCTTCCGAGCACCAAGATTGCGACAGTCACAGCGGTGATCTTTCAGTTCACGGCAATCTGGAATGAACTGCTGTTTGGGTTGGTCATCGGTGGACCAAACTCAATGCCGGCGACGGTAGCGCTAAACAGTCTGACGGGTACGCTGTCTGCACAGTGGAATGTGCAAATGGCTGGCGCGATGTGGGTTGCAGCTCCCGTGCTCTTCCTATATATCGTGCTGGGACGGTATCTGGTCCGTGGTTACATGGCGGGCTCAGTGACAGCAGTGTGAGAAAAGCTCGATTACGAGGGGTAAAAGAAGGATGATATGTTTTAGTGCAATGGAGGATGTTAATTAATATGGAAGAAGCGACAGATAGGATGTCAAGTGTGATTGTAAGGGATCTCAGCGTAACGTACGGCAAGGGACGCAACCGCAACCTTGCCGTCAACGGCATCAATTTCGAGGTCGAAGACGGGGAGTTCTTTGTCATGTTGGGCCCGTCCGGATGCGGGAAGACCACCGTGCTCCACTGCATCGCCGGACTGATCCAGCCGGACCAAGGCGAGATACTCATTGGCGACAGAGTAATGACGTCCGTCTCACAGGGCGTTCACGTGCACCCGCAGGACCGCGACATCGCGATGGTGTTCCAGGAGTATGCCTTGTATCCGAACCTGACGGTCCAAGGTAACTTGGCCTTCCCTCTCAAGACGCGGAAGGTTCCGCGTGAGGAGGTCAAGAAGAAGGTAGGAGAGGCCGCTGAACTCCTCGGCATCGGCGATCTGCTTGACCGCAGGCCTGCTCAGTTGAGCGGAGGCCAGCGACAGCGGGTCGCTCTGGGAAGGGCGCTCGTACGCGACCCCAATGTCTTCCTTTTGGATGAGCCACTTGGAAACCTTGATGCCAAGCTTCGTGTTCAGGTGCGTTTCGATCTGAAACGTATCCAGCAACAGCTCAAGGTTACAATGATCTACGTCACGCACGATCAGGTCGAAGCGATGACGCTGGCCGATCGAATCATGCTCATGAAGGACGGCGAGGTGGCCCAGCTGGACGGCCCCCAGCGGATGTACGAGCACCCGCGGAACATTTCCGTTGCCGGATTCGTGGGGATGCCACCGATCAATCTCTTCGACTGTGTGTTGACCTCTAAGCAAGACGGTATGGTTTTTGACGCGGGCCCATTCACATTACCCATTGATGCATCGCTCCAATCTAGGCTCTCCAACATGGCGGACAAGTCGCGTCTGATCCTGGGTATTCGGCCGTCTGATTTAAGCCGTGGCGGCGGTGATCCTCGGTTTCATCTACTAGTATCAATGGAGGGCGTTGAGCCCATGGGAGACAGCATGATCGTGCACGGCCGAATCGGCAATATCACCTTGACAGCGAAGTGGAACGAAACAACTCTGCCTCATGGCAATAACGTGACGTTTGCAGTTGACCCGGAGAAGCTCCACATCTTCGATCCTGAGACTGGTCATGCCCTGGCACGCCCAACCTTGTAATGTAACTATTTAGATGGCGTCAGGGTTGTCTCCAGGTTCAAGCAAACGCGTGTGCTCTTGCTAAAAGACTACGATTACGACACAACGCACTATGATCCGAGGATGGCAGAACCCAGATGGATGGGGCCATCCTACTTTAAACGCTTGAAGGATATTTTTGGCGTCGAGACCGTAAGAGCGACAAGTTCAGATATACTGGAGTACTACGAGAATATTGACGATACCGAGGTCGAGAAACTCTCTCATGTGGTCGGAGATCTGGCCAAAGGGATGCTTGGCCCAGCCAAGGAAGACCTACTCAAGGCGTGCAAGCTATACCTGGCCATCAAAGAGATGATGGAGGATACCGGCACTAACGCTGTGACTGCAGGGTGCCTGAACTGGATAAGGCACAAGAAACTGCCCATAAGCCCTTGTTTAACTCTCTCGCTCTTAAACGATGTGGGGATGCCGGCCGGTTGCGAAGCGGACGTGGAGTCCCTGATCACTCTTTGCTTTGCCCATTACGTGGGTAACCGCCCCGGCTTCCAGGGCGACCCTGTTATCGACGGGAGCAGCGAATGCGTGACCCTAGCACACTGTACGGCAGCCACAAGGTTCATGGGATATGATAAGGAGCCTTTCCCGTTCTGGTTGAGAACCCACACTGAATCCTGGCGTGACCTTGCTGTGGAAACCGAGATGCGTCAGAACGATGCTGAGCCGGTCACTCTTCTGAAGCTGGAAGGAGTGATGTCTTCAAAGTCAGTTTGCTGGCCGGAGGTGAATATTCGCAACCGATTCGAGGGATATACACTCCTTGCTTATAAAGCCGAGACAGTGGACGTGGATACTGACAAGTCTAAACTGAGCGCTGAAGAGAGGACCCGAGAGTGGGGCTGCAGAACCAAATTGACAGTGAAGTTCCCCGAGGCCGGCGAATTAGAGAAATTCAGGGAGAACTTCAACGGCCACCATAGGATAGCCATGTACGGTGACTGGGTGAAGAAGCTGAGGATTGCCGCGAGGTTCTTGGCTATACGGTTTGTAAATAAGCCATATCTTAGGCCTTGATCAACGCCTTCCTTAATTCTTACATGCTACGCCACTTGCAAAGCTTCCTCTTTCGATCTACAATTAGCAATCGATATAGTTGACTGCTAATTCTTGGGGGTGATGCCGATGATCCGATTTGACAAACTGACTGAAGGTGTGCAGGAGTTGTTCCACGAGGCGCAGGATCTCCTGACACGCTACAAGCAGAACCAGCTCGATGTTGAACACATCTTCAGCGTTCTGGTAACCAAGGAGGGGGTGGGGCGCAATATCCTGCAAGAGATGGGTGTCAACCTCGCTGGCATAACCAAGGATCTCGATATTCTCCTGAAGAGCAAACCCTCGATCTCTGGTCCGGTTGGCGCGCAGATCTACATCACCCCGCGCTTGGATGCAGTCGTCGCCGGTGCGCAGATGGAGGCGGAGCGGCTGCACGATGAGTTCATCGGGGTTGACCATCTCCTCCTCTCGATCGCGCGCACGACGGACCCGAAGCTGAAGAGGGTCCTCGATAATCATCGCATCACGCCGGAGTCGATCTACACTGCCCTGCGCAGCGTGCGTGGGGAGCAGCGAGTGACCGATCGCGATTCCGAGGATCGTTACCAGATCCTGAAGAAGTACTCTACAAACCTGACGGAAATGGCTAAACGCGGTGAGCTCGATCCGGTCATCGGCCGCGAAGAGGAGATCCGCCGCATGGAGCAGATCCTCTCCCGCCGGCGCAAGAACAACCCCGTCCTCATCGGTGAGCCGGGGGTAGGCAAGACCGCGGTAGTTGAAGGGCTCGCGCAACGGATTGTCGCTGATGATGTGCCGGACTCGTTGAAGGGCAAGGAGATCATCGCCCTTGACATCGCGGCAATGGTCGCCGGATCCAAGTTTCGCGGCGAGTTCGAGGATCGCCTCAAGGCTGTGATCAAGGAGATCGAAGCCTCAGCCGGGAAGATGATCGTCTTCATCGATGAAATCCATGTGATCGTCGGTGCGGGTGCCGCCGAAGGAGCGATCGACGCGTCCAACATGTTGAAGGAGCCACTCTCCCGCGGCAAGGTTCAACTGATTGGAGCAACGACCCTGAACGAGTACCGCGAGCACATCGAGAAGGACTCTGCCCTCGAACGCCGCTTCCAGCGAGTGTACGTGGGTGAGCCGTCGATCGATGAGACGGTTGAGATCCTGCGGGGGCTGCGCGAGAAGCTGGAGGAGCACCACCGGGTGAAGATCACCGCCGACGCAATCGAGGCGGCAGCGAAGCTCTCGGAGCGCTACATCTCCGATCGTTTCCTCCCCGATAAGGCGATCGACCTGCTCGACGAGGCGGCTAGCCGCATCCGCGTCGAGGGAAGCGGAGAAGAGGTGACCGGGGAGCAGATAGCGGGGATCGTTTCTCAGTGGACGGGGATCCCGGCCGAACGGATGCTCACCGAGGAGCGGACGCGCCTTGCGAACATGGAGGATCTGCTCCATGAACGCATCATTGATCAGGAAGAGGGTGTACATGCGATTGCCGAGGCGGTGCGCCGCTCCCGCGCCGGTCTGTCCGATCCGCGCAAACCGATTGGCACCTTTCTCTTTCTCGGACCGACAGGAGTCGGGAAGACCGAGCTCGCGAAGTCCCTCGCCGCGTTCCTGTTTGGAAGCGACAATGCGCTTTTGCGAATCGACATGTCCGAGTACATGGAGAGGCACACTACCGCACGCCTGATCGGCTCCCCGCCAGGGTACGTTGGCTACGAGGAAGGGGGACAACTCACCGAGGCCGTGAGACGTCGCCCGTACCAAGTGGTGCTGTTCGATGAGGTAGAGAAGGCGCACCCACAGGTGATGAACTTACTGCTTCAGCTTCTCGATGAGGGACGACTTACCGATGGTCATGGCCGCACGGTCGACTTCCGCCACACGATCATCATCATGACGTCAAACGTGGGGAGTGAGTACTTCAGCGAGGAACTCTCGGAGAAGGATGTGCGAGCAAAGATTGAGGAGGAACTCAGACACATCTTCCGGCCGGAATTCCTGAACCGCATCGATGAGACGATCATCTTTCACCAGCTCTCTGAAGAGGCGGTTGCGAAGATCGTTGATCTAAAGGTCACTCTGCTCAAGAAGCGTCTGGCCGAACAAGGGATCACTCTCACACTGACTGACGAGGCGAAAAAAGTACTGGCCAAGAAAGGCTACGATCGTAACTACGGAGCACGCCCGCTGGAACGGGCACTGAAACGAATGGTGGAGAACCCACTGGCGATGAAGATCGTCTCCGGCGATGTGAAGGAGGGCGATCACGTCATGGTTGATGCCGCGGCGATGTCCGACGTCCTCCTCATCCGCACGCAAGAGCGGACATGACCGAGTCGAGATGGATCCAAGGGATCATTGCTGAACGCGAGACATACCTTCAGGAAATAACGAGATGATCTACCGCAACAGCGGTAGATCATCTCGAATCAGTATTGTCCAGAAGAATCAACTTGGCTTAACTTTTCCCCTCTTCCTCTCTTAGGTAATCAAGGATTGCTTCCACCGCGAGGTAGCTGACCGACCGGTCTTGCTTGTCCGCAAGTGCAGCAAGTCGCTCGATGGGGCGATTCCCCACCTTATTCTTGGGAACGTAGATCGATACCTTGTCTAGTGTTTGTTTTAGCACGAGAGTCTCCTTTCAACATTGATGATGGCGATACTATACACTCTGCGAGGTAGATTATCAGTGCAGCGCATTACACCACTCCACTCCACGTGGAAACCTTGCTTGCTGCCCACAACAGAAAATCCCTTTCTGCAGCCCATTCCGTCAATCAATAACGACGAACCAATAACAAGCTTGTCACTCAGGCGTCACGGGGGATCCTCTGTTGTCTTGACTAGTAAAAAAAATTCACTATACTAAAACCATGGACTATGAAATAGGTCGAAGCCTACGTGCCCTGCGGCAACGCAAAGGCTGGACATTAGAGAAGCTGTCTTCTCGCTGCAATCTCTCTATCGGCTTTCTTTCTCAAGTCGAACGCGGGCTATCATCTCTCTCTATCACTTCTCTTCACGCTATTTGCGACGCATTGGAGGTTCCTCTCACCCATTTCTTCGCAGCTATGCCATCAGATGGGCCACTGGCAGTGAGGGCGGGTGAACCGCGTAGCCGGATAAAGATCGGCGACTCACAGGTGGTCTACAATCTCTTGTCCAACTCAACACCTGATCGGGTGCTGGAGGCACTAATTGCCGAATACCCGCCCCACTACCAGCCTCTATCGATGACCCACGCTGGTGAAGAGTTCGGTTACGTGTTGGAAGGAGAGATTCTCTTAGTGGTAGAAGACAAGAAAGAGACGCTCAAGTCCGGTGACAGCTTTCATATCTTCTCGACACGGGCTCACACCATCCAGAATCTAGGAGACACTACTGCAAGAATCCTATGGGTACTGACCATGAAACTCTTAGAAGGGGGCGACTACTTAGAATGGCAAAAAGACTAGCAATCGATATCGGCGGAACGTTTACCGATCTCGTTTCGTTGGAAGAGACAAAGGGTGATTTCATCCTGGAGAAGGACCTCACTACTCCGGGTAATTTCGCAGATGGTGTGATGCGTACGATCCGCAAAAGCGGAATTGATCCGACAGAAGTCCGCCAGTTTGTTCATGGCACGACCGTTGTGATTAACGCTCTCACTGAACGAACGGGAGCAAAGACAGCGCTGATTACCACACGCGGATTTCGAGATGTCCTAGAGATCCAACGAGCGAATCGCACCGATATGTACAACCTATTCTATGAGAAACCGAAGCCTTTCGTCCCGCGTCGATATCGGTTCGAGGTACGGGAACGCATTGATCACCTCGGAGAGATACTGCAACCGCTGGAAGAGGAGGATGTAATCCTTGCCATAGATGCCTGCAAGAAGGCGGGGATCGAAGCAATCGCTGTGTGCTACATCCATGCTTACGCCAATCATGCACATGAGCAACGTACCCGAGCGATCATCGAGAAGCTCTACCCGGAGGCCTCCGTCACCGTCTCTCATGAAATCACGCAGGAGTGGCGGGAGTACGAACGGACAAACACCACCGTACTCAACGCTTACGTCCAGCCATCGACCGAGCTGTACCTGACCACACTCGATGACGAACTCTCGAAGCTGGGAATCACAGGGGCAAAGTATGCCATGCAGTCTAACGGCGGGACAACAACCTTTCCACATGCAGAGCGAGTTCCAATTCACCTTGTGGAATCCGGCCCCGTGGGAGGAGTGATTGGAGCAAGTGTCGTTGCCAAAGCGGCGGACGAGAAGAGTGTAATCTCGTTCGACATGGGAGGAACTACCGCCAAAGTAAGTCTAATTGATCAAGGACGCCTGAAGATCAACACCGACTATCACCTGGAGAAGACGAGCACCTGGGCGGGTTACCCGGTGAAGATCGCCGTTCTTGACATAGTGGAGGTGGGAGCCGGTGGCGGCTCGATTGCCTGGATTGATCAGGGCGGCGCGCTGCATGTTGGGCCGCGCAGCGCCGGTGCAGATCCTGGACCAGCTTGTTATGATCTGGGTGGGACAGAGCCCACGGTCACTGACGCAAACCTCCTGACTGGACGGCTCAGCGCCGATTACTTCCTCGGCGGCCAGATGAAGCTAAATGGTGAGAAAGCAAAGGCAGCAGTACGCAAGATTGCTGAACCTTTTGGGCTCTCGATACTGGAAGCAGCGCTTGGCATCTTGCGACTAGCCAACGCCAATATGCAGGCTGCTCTGGAACGGGTGAGTATAGAACGCGGGTACGACCCGCGTGATTTCGCCCTTGTCGCCTCTGGCGGTGCCGGTGCCCTGCATGGAGCAACGCTCGCCAGAGAATTGCACATGCGCAAGGTAATCGTGCCGCGTGCTCCCGGACAATTCTCCGCATGGGGAATGCTAATGACGAACCTACGCCACGATTTCATCCGCACGCGGTTGATGTCATGCAGCACCTCACAGATCTTGCAGATCACCGCCGCTTTCTCCGAACTGGAAGACGAGGCGCAGCAGCAGTTCCGCGACGAGGAGTTCCCGTTGGAGCGCGTGTGGATCGAACGCTTCCTCGATCTGCGCTATCGTGGGCAAGAACACACGGTGCGCACCCCCGTTCCCGCTGACGCGCTGAGAAACGCAAGTCAATTCGGCCGTTTAATCGAGAAATTTCACGAACTTCATGAACAGGCTTACTCTTTCCGCCAGGACGATCCGGTAGAGATCGTGAATTTTCATGTCGTCGGTTGGGGGCAGGAAGACAAGCCATCGTTCGCCCCGCTAGCAAGTTGTGATCGCAGCATCGAGCGGGCATTCAAGGGAGAGCGACCGGTGGACTTCGAAGACGTAGGAAGCGTGCAAAGCAAAGTCTATGAGCGGGAGATCCTCCCGACAGGGATCAGGATCGACGGACCGGCCGTTATTGAGGAACCGGCGTGCACGACGATCGTTTGTCCACAACAAGAGATGACGGTCGATCGTTTTGGTAATCTGGTAATCTCGGAGGTGGCAAAGTGACGACCAAGCACAGTATCGATCCCTTCACGGTAGAGGTGATTAAGCGAGCGTTGATCTCCGCGGCGGAACAGATGTTTGCTGCCTTCGGGCGGACAAGCAAGAGCTCGGTAATCTATGAAGTTCTTGACTATGGATGCGCGATTACTGATGCCAAAGCACGCATGATCGCGCAGGCGAATGGAATACCTCCCTTCATTGGGGTACTAACTGATGCGGTACGAGAGGTAATAGATAAGTACAGGCTAGATGGTCTGAACGAAGAAGACATCTTTATCCTCAATGACCCGTATATGGGGGGAGCAACCCACCAAAATGATGTTGTGTTGATAATGCCTGTGTTCTATCGTGGAGAGCCGATAATGTTTGCTGCTAATAAGGGTCATTGGAACGATATCGGGGGCAAAGATCCGGGCAGTTGGTCCCCAAGTGCAACGGACATATATCAAGAAGGGATGCAGTTTCCCGCAGTGAAGCTTTTCTCGCAAGGTGAAGAAGTACGAGATGTGGTAGACATCATCGCTCGCAACGGTCGCATACCAGAGATGACCCTTGGCGATATGCGTGCTCAGGCTGCTTCCCTGCAGGTGGCTGCTAATCGCATCACGCAGATCTGTGACAAGTATGGCATAGAGACAGTTCTCGAGTCGATCGAGATCTACCTTGAGCAAGGCAAACAAGAGGCTCTTGAGGAGCTTAAATCTCTGCCTAAAGGAGAGTTTACGGCAGAGGAATACATCGATGATGACGGGCTGGGCGGAGACCCTGTTCTAGTCAAGGCAAAGGTGACAATCACCGATGATGAGTTCATCGTTGATTACACCGGCACGGGAAAGACATGTCGCGGACCAATAAACGCTCCTTTGTCCGCGCTGATCAGCACTGCGAAATTTGCTTACAAAG
>Ga0222683_1000259_pt1 | contig 21317 bp, 17 predicted proteins | sample AntAcemetage1073_FD_179841 | JGI IMG/M metagenome (GOLD analysis project Ga0222683, IMG submission 179841) | Saline water microbial communities from Ace Lake, Antarctica - #1073 | ecosystem: Environmental > Aquatic > Non-marine Saline and Alkaline > Saline | place: Antarctica: Ace Lake... | reverse complement strand
GACTGTTGATGAGGCCGGGCATGACCAGACAATTGCGGGCATCTATGGTCCTGCGGCCTGAAAAGCTCACTTCTATATCTTCGGACCTGCCGATGCCGGCAATCGTATCTCCATCTATGGCGATAGAGCCACTATGAATGATGGAATCTTTTTCGTCCGACGTGAGGATTCTTCCTCCTGATATGATGGTATCAACTTCCTGCATCCCTGGGCATAACCTCCTTGATCCTAAAATCTCATTTCGATACGGGTGTCCTCTTATCACAGCATCCGTCCGGTCTTCAAGAAAGAATATTCCTCCTAAGACCCTGAATTCGGGTTTTACCAGGGTAAATTCGCCTTTCATTATTATTCTTGATTATTTTCAGGGTTTTGCTAAACTATCAGGAGGCATATTACGAAAGAAAGGTTGGGAAATGGTACTTGAAAATTTAATCAACGATCTTTGTCTCAATGAGAGCCAGCTCGATGAACTGTGGGGCTTTGTAAAAAAAAGAAAGCTCTTTCCCAAGAAGATTTCGAGCAACAATATGGTCGCCACTGGATCTGGACAGCCATAGACTCGGAATCAAAGTTGAGTAGAATATTATCTTTGGCAATCCCGAAGATATTTTCCGGATTCTTGATGAATCAAAAGTGAGCAAGACTATCAATACATCATTCATTGAGCGATCGAATTTGACATTTGGAGAAAATATTGGCACACCCAATGAGCTAACAACAACTAGAGGACATGACTGGAACACGGAAGCTCCTGAAGCAGTTTATGGAAGCCGTTAAGCAGGTCAGCTTCCAAAATCGAATCCGGCATTTTTTAAAAATTGGCGCAGTTAATAACAATAGCAACTGCAAAACTTTATCTGTTCAAAATGACTGACTTTTTTGATCTAAAAAACAACGGCACGAACGTGAAGACTGAAATCCTTGCAGGAGTTACCACTTTCTTGTCAGGGATGTATGTTATCGTGGTAAATCCCGCCATCCTTCAAACGGCAGGTATGCCTTATGCCGCGGTCCTCACTGCAACGGTGCTTGTCAGCGCGTTTACCAGTATCCTGATGGGTTTATACACCAACAACCCTATTCTGGTAGCCCCCGGCATGAGCATCAATCAGTTGTTCGTCTACGCCATATCCCGTGCTGAGGGTGTACCGTATGAAGTAGCCTTGGGCTGTGTATTCAACGCAGGCATCATCTTCATGTTGTTGATGATCATAGACCGAAAGAAAAGGTTGCTTTCCGCCATACCGCCCATGCTCCGCTACGGGCTGGCCGGAGGGATCGGTCTGTTTATCGCCATGATCGGTCTCGAATCCGCCGGATTCATCGTAAGCTCAAATGCCGGCGGCTGGACCCACGGCAAGCTGAATGCGACCACACTGACCTTTATCGCAGGTTTTATAATCACCGCCGTGCTGGTGGTTCGGAAGGTGCGTGGCAGCTTTATAATCGGCGTTCTTGCCACAACGTTGCTGGCATGGCCCATCGGGCGTTTCTGGGGTATTGCTTCGTCTATCGATCACGTCCAAGGCACGGTTGTCAATTGGCATGGGTGGTATGCGGCACCCGATTTCAGTCTGTTGTTGCATCTCGACGTGATCGGTGCGGCCAGTTTTTCCCTGTGGCCCGTAATTTTTGTCATACTCTTCTCCTGCATTTTTGACAGTTTCTCCACCTGCGTTGGCGTGTGCGAAGCCGGAGACCTCGTCGATGAGGAAGGCGATCCCCGCAACCTGGTGAAATGTCTTAAAGTGAACGCCATCGGCGTGACGCTATCCGCAGTAATGGGAACCAGTCCGACTACGGCATATGTCGAATCCTCGACCGGCATACGGGAGGGAGGGCGTACAGGACTCACATCGGTGGTGACCGGTTTACTTTTTATCCCGTTCATGTTCCTGTCGCCGCTTCTGTCCCTGGTCCCGTCTTTATCCACGGCGCCCATGCTGGTTCTGGCCGGGGTATTCATGTTAAAGCCATTGATATATGTCCGGTGGGAAAGGTTCGACGAGGCCATTCCCTTTTTCATGGCAATGATTGTCATGCCACTGACCCATTCCATTACCCACGGAATCATCTGGGGGTGTCTGAGCTGGACTATTTTAAAGGTGGCAAGTGGAAAGACCAGGCAGATATCATTTGTGCTGGTTTTGATCGACATCATTGCCCTCCTTCTCCTTTTTGATCTTGACCGCTATTTTTGATAGATGCTTAAAACTCTAATCCACAAATTACGACCGGCGAACAGGTCGCCTCGCCCTGAGGAAAACAGGCGAATCGAGCAATACATTAATGCCTACCATACATTCCTGAATGGACCGGAAGAGATCTCCCTGGACTGTCTTGAAAATATCCATCGGGGCATCTCATCCAGCCTCCACGGTGGCGCAGCCACAGACGATATAATGGTTTCGACCCTCCTCTATTCCGCGCTGCGGTTGCCCGGATATCTGGATCGGGTCAGCCGGGTGGTAATCGGCCCCAATGAGGGTGTCTTTAGGACAGGGGGCTATGGGAACATCAACTCCTGGGAGACAGCCCCGGCACAAGCCAGGCGGCGGAAAGCCTTATTCAATGGAAGCGATACCCTGGCCGTTTTTACCTCCAGCGTTTCGGATATCGATGATCTGATGCCGGCCTTGTGCGCATATCAAATTGAATGGAACAAGATGCACAAACGTCTTGAGGGCACCGCCTTAGGCCAAAACCTTAAAAGCGGCTTGATAAAAGCCTCAGCAATTGGGGACAAGTTGAAAACGACATTGGGCATGTCCTCCGCTGACCATGAAATGCTGGCAAAGGTTTGGGGGGATCGCTGGGATGAAAAAATAGCCGCTATTGCCGCAGCACCGAAAAACTTCCGCGTGAAAATGCTTTCCTCGGACCATAGAGAATCCAAACGGGAAGTTCAGAAATGGTGGTCTGATCTATTGGAACATTTCCATGATGTCGGGATTGAAGACCGTCCACTCTACCTGGTCTCCAGCAATACCCACAGCCTGGCCAATCTTATCTCGGGATTCGCTTACCGCTATCGTCATGAATCGGTCGCCCACGCGCTTAAAAACGACACTGAAGGGCTTCTACGCCAGTGGAAAAGGCTCAGAGACGAGGAAGAGGAGGCAAAGCTGAATTTTTACTACTGTGCCCAGCGCGCCTTTGGGGAGAGTGATTCCAAATGGAGTAAGATTCAACATGAGATGGAGGAGGAGGCTGGCCTGCAGCGCTTTATACATGACCAGCTCTTAGATCAGGAAACCCAGATTATCGATCTAAGTCGTATACAATCAGATTGCATAGACTCTCGTCTGGACCGGAGCAGGCTGAGTATCCTGAAAAGAAGTCGAGCTCTTATTCTAAATATAGATTATCCCCTGGGTTTCTCAGCTTACCATATTATGTCTCAGGTCGCTCAGGAAGCCAAGGAACTGCGGGGTGTTTATATCATGGGCAAATCCGCATCCATGCTTGGCCGGGTGGGTGATATCATGATCCCGAGCGAAATCAGTGATGAACACACCAAAAATCAATACATTTTCAAAAACTGCTTCTCCGTGCGGAATCTTGTCGGGTATCTCAGAGATGTTGCCGTCTTCGATGATCAAAGGTCAGTGAGTGTGCGCGGGACTTTTCTGCACAGTTGGGATTCCATTAAACAGTTTCACAAAAAGGATTTCACTGGCATCGAGATGGAAGCGGGGCCATACCTTTCCGCTCTCTATGAATACATTCATGGCCACTCCCCGCCTCGGGAGAGTCTGGTCGAGATTAAGCCGACCCCACCTTTTGATATCGGCATTCTTCATTACAGTTCGGATATCCCCTATAATGTCAGGGCCAGTCTGCTGAGCAGCCGAATGGGCTACGTCGGCCTGGAGGCTACGTACACCTGCACTTTGGCTATCCTGCAATCAATTTTAGACAGGGAAACAGGCATACTTAAGGCTGAATAATGACAGTGTAGCTGACATCTAAAACAGTGAATGTCAAGACAGGAGATCGCCATACCTTTTCCGGTATGCAGACCTCCTGCCATATGTGCAAGGGAAACAGACATCAATGTGAACATGCTCCCGGAAATCAACGTATCCCGATCATGCCAATCACATGGGCTATTTATTTACTTACTTCTTCAGCAAATCATCAATGTCCGCGTCAGGGAAATAGCTCCTGTATATTTTTTCAAAGGTTCCTTCTGCCTTCAGGCCATCCAGGACTGACTGCCATTTGCGGACTTCCTCAAGCGGGGTGCCGAGTGACATCGCGATGGAGAAATAGGTATTGCTCACGGTAAAAACCGGTTCCAGATCATCCATGCTGTATCCCGCATCCTTTACAATCTCGGGAATTGTAATATCGGTAAAGATCGAAAGCTGAACATCTCCGTTCATGAGTTGCTTAACACAGGTTACCGGAAGAGGAGAGCTAACCAGATTTGTAAACCCTTTATCCTTCAGATCCTGTTCGGTAAACCAGTTAGTGGTCGTGGCAATGGCGGTAAGCTTTTTTGCCTCTTCCAGGCTGTTGATTTTTATACCGGAGCCCTTCCTGGCGTAGAATATTGCACTGTTTTTGCCGACCGGCCCTACCCAGTGGAAGAGCTTCTGACGTTCCTTCGTCTTCTCGGTGCTGAAGAGCGCCACATTCGGATTGATCGCAGCCAGGTTATAGGCATTTCTCCATGAGGTCAGGCGGATGTTATCCGGTATGCCCTGCCTGGCAATGATCTCCCGAACCATATCCGTGACGAAGCCGGAGACCTTACCATCCTTCATGAAGGTCACCGGCGGGTATTCCTCTGTCATAAGCTGAATAATCTCTGGTGGTGTCTCGGCGGGAAGCCATTTTGTATAGATTTGTCGGAAGGTGTCGTCGGCCTTCATCTCGTCGAGCCTCTTCTGCCACAGGGCAACCAGCTCGGGCGACGTGCCTTTGGAAAAAGCTACGTAGATCATGTTGGTGGAAAGGTTCAAGACATTCTCCACATCATCCATCGTGGCCCCAACCTTTTTCATTAACGCAGGCATGGTAAGATTGCTGCCGGAAAAAAGATGAACCTCACCTTTCAATAGTTTCTGTATAGCGATCTCTTCCGTTGCAACGTTTTTCAGATTCGAAAACCCTGCATCCCGGAGAACCTGCTCCGTATAATAATCCTTAACGGTGACAATCTCTGAAAGTTTTTTTGCGTCTGCCAGAGTTTTTATCTCCAATTTAGAACCTTTCCGGGCATAAAGATTGGCGTCCAAAAAGGCGATCGGCCCTACCCACTGAAGGAGCGGTTTCCGCTCCGGCGTCATGGCTACGGAGAAAAGGGCCACATTTGGCTTCTCCATAACCGCGTTGTATCCTTCATCCCAAGATGCCATCTGAATATTCGCCTCTGTCCCGGTTCTTTTGATAAGCTCTCGGACCACCTCCGTCGCCTGACCCGTAACTTTGCCATTTTCGGCGTAGCTCAGCGGTGGATACTCCTCCGTATAAACCTTCAGGACGACTGGTTTGTTGGCACTGGTCTGCATCGTCGATGCACAACCGACAAAAACAAATAAACTCAATATCAAACAGAACAAAATGATTCTTTTCATAAACGTATCCTCCCTCTTAACGTGGTGTTCATATTTACGCCGACCATATCACGAAAATAGTGACTCTTTTTTCGTTACATGCGGCCCTTTGCCTTGGAATATCCACTTCCATGTTTCTGGAAACGGTCCACTCTTTTTATCGGAGTCTGTAAAAGGACTATCTCCGCAGGCGATCGATTTTCTGAGCCGCACGGGCAAGCGCGTCCTTTGGCGCGGCATCACCCTGGAACGTGTTTTCGATCGCTTCCCATATGATGTCGTTCACCTGGGGCCATTCGGCGACTAGAGGCCATCCCTTGGCGCCGGGGGTGGAAGCTACCATGGTTTTGTGAACCGGGCTCTGAAAGGCCTCATTATTTCCCAAAGATTTTGTGACGGGGGGAAAGCCGGTGTTCTTATCGAAGCCGAGACGCCACTTGTCTTTGTAGAAAAATGCCAGAAAATCGGCTGCGGCCTTCTTATTCTTGGACCGTTTAAACATGACAATGGAATCGGTGACTAAAAGACTGGATTTTTCATGTCCGGCAAAGGACGGAATCTGGGCCACGTCCCATTTAAAGGAGACCTTGTTTTTCTTCAACAACGACGCGGTCTGACCGCCTCCGAAAAAGAACGCCAGCTTCCCGGCAAGAAACAGGTCCTGAACCTCATCCCGGCCATAAGCCCCCACGTCAGGCTGTGTAATCTTGTCCTTGTTGACCAGGTCATTCATAAAGGTGAGAGCTGTAATCGCGGCCTGGGCAGTCAATGCGCTCGCCCCGATGGAGCCGTTTTCGTTTCTATGGAAATAGTCTCCGCCATTGGCGTACAGGTAATAGACAAAGTCCGTATTTTCCACGTATCTTCTCCCTACCATCCCCACGCCGTATACCCTTGGAGGATGGTGCACCCTCTTTGCCTTTTCCCTAAGCTCTTCGAAAGTAGCCGGGGGTTCCCCCACCAGATCCGGTCGATAATACATTATCCGGGTTCCCATAGCCACAGGAAGCCCATACAGGGTGGCACCGATCTTCCCCTCCATAGACGCGTGATCGATGTTATCCAGAAGCGACTTATTCAGGTGTTGCTCGATGGGTTCCAGAACATTCAGATCTTCGAATTCCAAGAGCCATCGGGTCCCGATCACGGAAAGGTCCGGCTCACTTTTGTCCTTGATGGAGGTGACCAGGCGATCGTGAAGATTGTTCCAGCTCGTCCGTATAATCTTCAAATCTATATCCGGGTGCGCCTCTTCGAACGCTTTTTCAAGCTGTTGCGTGTATTCCGGTGTATCTCCGTCATATTCGGCCCAGAAAATCCTGACCGTCTGTCCCGCGTACAAGTTGACACCGGAAAGCAGAATCAAGATAAGGCATATTCCCACTACTCGACGTATCATAAGAACCCTCCTGGGTTGGGCTGGAGTAAAAGATTTAAAAATAGGGCCGGATTTTCAATCCGCGGTTAGAATCCCTATCCTGAACAGGCTGAACCCCGAGGCCTGAAACCGGTACCAAAATCGGCGAAGACAATCGATAAGAACGGGTGCGATAGATTTTTCAGTCCTTCCGAATAAGGACTTCTTTCCACACAGGAGGTATAGGGAACATGGAATTGTATGTCAATGAGAAACTGGCGGCAAAATGGGAACAATGTATCGAAAATTACGGGGAGGAGGTGTTGGGGCAACTCCTGATCGAATTCCGGGAACACCTTCCAGATGCTCACGCAAAAAAAGCTTGATCTGCTCGGGTAGAAGGGTGACACGATCCTTCATACCTTTTCCATCCCGAATGATGATCTGGTTTTGTCCGAAATCAATATCCTTGACCCGCAGACGGATGCATTCCACTTTGATCCGGCAATGAACCGTTCGTAAAGACATGGAAGTTCATAATAGAAAAGGGGGCTTATAAGCCCCCTTTTCTATTATGAAGAGGATACCCCCTCCGCTATATTTCCCAAACCCTTTTTATTCCATGACAACCAGAAGCTGGTCGGTTTCCACCACGTCCTTTACCTTTACCTTTATTTCTTTTACCGTTCCATCTGCCGGGGCGCAGATCGGGTTTTCCATCTTCATTGCCTCAAGGATCAACAACTCATCGTCTTCCTTCACCTCGTCGCCAACGTTAACCATAACTTCAATAATGCTTCCCGGCATTGGAGCCAATACTTCTTCCATTTCTAGACTACCTCCTATAATAATTTAAAACTGCGGGCACGCATAGTTGCGTACAGAGTTGCTCTCACTATCATACTTGATTCAGTTATGTCACTATAAAAAACCTACCAGACCGTTTTTTGCCATTTCTGTCATTCTGCTTTTTTCGGGCGATCGAGACCGGTTACGATTTGAGACTGGATGAGTCTCGGAAGCATCATATGGTGACGCGGACAGATTGATTTTGGATTCTGATAGACTGAATCGGTAAATGCCACCATGTAGTCCCTCAACTTTTCGAAGCGCACAACCTCATCCACCAAACCCGCCTTCGCGCAGTACATCGGGCGTGACTTATCATAGTAATGCTGCACCATATCATTCATCTTTTTGAGAACGGGATCGAGTGATCTGCCGGCATCTTTCTCTTTGACAAGTCTTCGGGAATAACTGGCTGCCGCCGCTGTTTCCCCGTGCATGACGTAGATCTCTGTCGCGGGGGTTCCGAGTGAGAAGGCATTGGTAGTATTGCCCTGGGGGCCTCCCATCACATAGTGTGCCGCGGCTGTGCCTTTGCGGAGGATAATCACCATCTGCGGTACATTGCTCTGTTCAACTGAATAGATAAGGGATTGTCCCAGCCCGAGGAGTTCCGCCTTTTCCGCAATGTCGCCAACATCAATGCCGGATGTATCCTGGAACCAGATGATCGGAATACGGTCACGACCGCATTGTGTTACGAACTCATTCATCTTGATCAATCCCTGGCGATAGAGTTTGCCGCCGACACCGTTATACTCATTGGTGTACTCCGGGTAGTTAGGCAAAAGCCCCTGGCGGTTTCCGATTGCACCCATCAGGAAACCGTCGATCATGACGAGTCCAGTATAGACCTCTGGGCCAAAACCAGGTCTGAATTCAAGATGCTGCGAATTGTCGACCAGTCGTGCAAGAACGTTATCGAAATCATAGCCCGCTTTCTGGTTAGAGGGAACGATGGATGCAATTTCAGAGGGAGAAAACTTCGGCTCGGCCGGCTCGGCCAGTCTGAAGAATTTGGGATTATAGGCAGGCATCCCTTCCACGTATTCTTTCAGGGCGTCTAATACCTGATTTTCTTCTTCAAACACATATCTGAAGTAACCGGTTATATCGTGATGGATCTTGACGCTCCCGGGGGGCACTGATTTGAAGTGCCGTGTCGCCTCAATCAACTGCTCAGCCCCTTCCTCGTCGAACCCTCCCTTGGGGCTCATTCCGCCAACGATTCCGCCGCCGCCTACCGCAATGTTGCAGTCCTTGTGAGCCAGGAGTATTGTGGGACTGATTCCCTGGTAGCCGCCACCGGCGGGGTTGGTTCCATAAATTCCAGCCATGATAGGAACACCTGCCACTTCCAGTTCCGCATGGCGATAAAAACAGGTCCCCTGCCCGCGACGATTAGCGTAGACCTTTTCCTGCTCGGGCAGTTTTACACCGGAACAGTTGACCAGCCATACAAGCGGCAGGTTCAATCTCTTGGCAATGTCGGTCACACGGAGGTTATTGTCCGCCTGTCCCGCGATCCATGCGCCGGCTATCCACTTGTTGTTGAAACCGATAAGCACGCACCATTTGCCGCTGATCCTCGCGATACCGTCCACAACACCGGTACTCCCTGATTCTTCATGCTCCGGATCATATATGGTGTGAAGTGGAAAGAACATCCCCGGATCTACAAGATATTCGATCCGCTCCCATACGGTCTGCTGCCCGCGTTTGTGAACTTTTTCAATGGGAACTCCGAAGTTCCGGATTCGCTGATCTTCCGCCTCGATCTCCTCCATTACCTCATTCGTCCGGGCAACGCTTTCCTGCATCCTCTTTATCTGCGAATCCCGCAGGGGTTTGCCAAATTCCTTCATCTTTAAATAGGGTATCATTTTGCGGCCCTCCTTTTTTTCGTTTTATACTGTCAGGGAATCATATTTGATAGCGTCGTAAAAACTCGAGATCTGTTTCTGTTTGTCATTCCCGTGGAAACGGGAATCCAGTGTTCTCAGGTACTTAACCCTTTATAGATTCCCGCCTACGCGGGAATGACAGCCTTTTTACAAAGCCATCATATTTGGGTTGACGGATATTCGTTTACCGGCTCAATTAACTCTTGTGTTGTTTCCCGGGTAATCATACCAAATATATATATTTATTCCGTGAAAATGTAAAGTTGTATTTCATATTTCCACAATCTTTTTCAGTCGGAGCGAAAGAGAATAATACCTTTATCTATTGCCTTAATCCGTCTCCCTTTTGACGAAACTGTCTGGGATGCCGCTGGTGATTTAGACGTCTCGCTACGCAAAAAGGCGTGACTATCCCGCCAATGAATGTCGTAATCGCCCAGATATGCCTGCATCACAAGGTTTCTCTTTTTACCCTGGATGAACATTTTCATTCGGTTCACGGATTGAAAGTGTTCGAACCATAAGCTATGGTTCATGGGTTTACCCCTTTCCCCTTCCTTCCCACCGATAATAGTCCATAACTATGGAAAATGGTCTTGACAATATTCCAGCAATATGGATAATAAGCGCCATGAAACGATTAATTGGTAAATATATATTTGATCCTGAAATGACAGCGGGGAAGATGATCTTTCTGACTGGTCCCAGGCAGGTGGGAAAAACTACTTTCGCTCAGAAATGGCTTGGATCTGTCGGCTCGGAAGACACATACTTTAACTGGGATGACCCATCACTAATGGCAGAGTACAAGAAGAATTCGCTCTATTTTCGAAATATTATCGATGGGAAATTCAAAAACAGTCCTGTCCCTTTCGTGTTTGATGAGATTCATAAGCATACGGAATGGAGGAACATTCTTAAAGGTTTTTATGATATTAATCGCGAGAGAATGCAACTTCTTGTCACAGGGTCCGCCAGGCTCGGCTATTTTCAAAAGTCCGGAGACTCACTGGTTGGACGATACTTTTCTTATCAGCTTTTTCCACTGGGACTTCCAGAGGTCACGGCCAATTTTTCTCATATTCTCGATGACGGTGAAATTCTTGCTGACGGCAACCTTTTGGCAGGGCGCGCAAGGGAAGCTAAGACGCAGGGAGCGGATGAAGCGCTTGAAAACCTGCTGAAATTTGGAGGTTTCCCAGAGCCGTTTCTCAGGGGTACAGAAAAGTTTCATCGAAGGTGGCAGAATAATTACAGGAACCTGCTGACAAAGGAAGATGTGCGTGACCTTTCACGGATTGCCGACATTAAAGGCCTTGAGACGCTCGTGGAAATCCTTCCTGCAAAAGTCGGATCTCAGGTTAGTATCCCGTCACTGAGTGAAGACTTGGGGAAAAAATACGATACCATAAAGAACTGGATAGATATATTACAGGGTCTTTATCTGGTTTTTACTCTGCGTCCCTGGCATAAAAAAATAGCACGGGCAATAAAAAAGGAGAAAAAACTCTATTTCTTTGACTGGTCGATGCTGTCTGAACCTGGAGTTGTTTTTGAAAACCTTATGGCAGTCAGCCTTATACGTATGGCGGCAAGAATGACAGAAACCGGCCTGGGGAATTTTGAAATCCGGTATCTCCGTGACAGGGAAAAGCGGGAAGTTGATTTTGTCCTGGTAAAAGACAATCATCCTGTTTGCCTGTTTGAAACAAAGGATAGCGATACTAATATTAGTAAAGCAGGTAGATTTTATGGAGAAAAGCTCAACATCCCATTCTACCAGATTGTCCATAATGCCGGAAAAGTTGAAACATTTCCCGGAAACTGTTTTATAATCCCGGCAACCAATTTTTTTATGTTAACAGGATAATTTCGGGAACCTTTCATTTGTTATTACTACGGCAATCAAACATATCAAATGTCATGCCGGTCCCGGATCGGGGTTCGGGATTGACGGATCCGGCATCCAGACCAATTCTGGATTCCGGCCTTCGCAGGAATGGCGGCTTTGACGTATATTATTACCGGAGTAATAAGAAGCGTAGCGTGGGGCCTCTGTGCCCCACCATCTTAACCCCCTAAAAGGCAAAACGCAAGACCTGACCCCTTTCCCCCCTGAATTAAGTATGGATGCCCCCGGGTTTTACAATTAAATCCAACTCTCCAACAACAATCTTCCCAACCGGCCGGCCGCATAAACAGGCGCATACAGCCGCGAACCATCTGTTTTTACATTCCTGGCGCTCAGGACAATACTCTGCCGAGGATGATAACGTTCTTCAAATACATTCAGACTTTTGGACCGGGTCACCCTTCCTGATTTCACTTCCACAGGAATAACACCCGATGGAGTTTCCAGCAGAAACTCTACCTCAGAGGTTCGTCCTTCCCAACAAAACAGATCCCTGACACCGGTTGTCAGCAGTTCTTGCGCCACAAAGTTTTCAGCCACATAACCCTTGTAGCTCCCATAATCGTATTTTAAAATAATGGCCGGATCAATATCAGTGACTGTAGATAGAAGCCCCACATCAAAAAAATACTGTTTGAACCGGTTGTCCCTGACAAACCCGACAAGCGGAGTTTCAGCCCGATTCACTATGGAAGTCCTCAGAACAAGCCGCGCGTTTTCCAGCCAATCCAGCGGAGAGGCCAAGCGTTCATAACCTCGCAAACCGGGCACAGCATCTTTAAAACGGAACTTCGGCGCACTCCCGTCCTGAGTACGTGCCAACTGGACAGGCACATTGCGCCACAGTCGTGCGATATGCCGGGCATTGGTTTTGCCGGAATGTTTGGCGATATCCGCCATATAAGTGTCCAGGAGATCACGGTGGATGCGTCGAACAGCCTTGATCGCTTCGTAAGGGTTTTTAAGATGCTGCCGGTAAATATTGACCGCTTCCGGTAACCCGCCTGTGATAAGATAATGTTTCCATAAGTCCCACAATTGTTCATGCGCCAATTGCGGAAATGGTTCCTGAAAAACATGTGCCCGCAATAATTCGACTAAACGCAGTTTTCCAATTCCCTCCAGAAACTCATCGAAACTCAAAGGATATAAATCCAGAAAAGTAACTTTCCCCACAGGAAAAGATTCGCCGGCAAGACTGACACCGAGCAGGGAACCGGCGGTGCATAACGCTACTTCCGGCATTTGTTCGCAAAAGTATTTGAGTGAGGTCAGCGCTCGGGGGTAGCGTTGTATTTCATCAAGAATGATCAGATCACACGCTGTATCAATGGAGGTATCAAGATAAAATTGCAGTTCATTGATAATTCGGCCAGGCGAAAGATCACTTTCAAACAGTACGCCCAATTGCTCATCACTTTCAAAATTCACATAATGGCAACGGGGAAACTCTGTTTTGCCGAATTCCTGCAATATATAAGTTTTTCCTACCTGACGTGCGCCACGCAAGATCAGCGGCTTACGGTCCTTACTGTTTTTCCAGGCCAACAAATTATTGATGATTGCACGCTTCATGTTGGCAAAATACACAAATATGATACTTTTTGCAAGGACTTTCTGCACATATATGGTATTTTTTACAAGAACTTTGGTGTAATTGGGATCGGGGATCATGGGTCAGAAAACTTGATGCTTTCGTAAAAACTCCACTATGGCCGACACGACTGCATTGTAATGGAAAGTATCTTGTTCTAAGAAGCGTAGCGTGGGGCCTCTGTGCCCCACAGATATGTTGCCCGCAGGGGGGCAACGCTACTTGTTTCGAAACAAAAAAAGGGGGCGATTAAGCCCCCTTTTCTATAAAGCAACTGCGCCGGTGGTGAGGTTGTCAAGTGTTTAAAACCTGACCCCTTTCCCCTCAACAAGATTAAAAAAGCGATAAATAAATCTGTCCCCTTTTACCGCTTTTACCCTTCAAATTTTGTCTCACCCAGGTGTACCTGTAAGATGAGGTACTGTGTATACATTCATCCATTCCTTTGAATCGTGCATGGCATGCCACAGGTCATGGTTGACCTGGAGATTCAGCCAGAGTTCCGGGGTCGTGTCAAATGCCTTGGATAGCCGAAGCGCCATATCAGGTGTCACGGATCCGTGGCCGTTCACAATCTTCGAAGCTGTTTTTCTGGATACACCGAGAATGTTCGCCATTTCACTGATGGTAAGCTTAAGGGGCTCAAGATAATCCATCCGAATAATTCGTCCGGGATGGGATGGTGCTCTTTTCCTGTTTCTCATTTTATTCACCCTCTCAGATATGTAGAGCGTTATTGGTTTTAATGATAATCCTCATAGTTAACTTTGTAAGCGTTTCCTTTTTCGAATACAAATGTTATCCGCCAATTCCCCGATACATTTACAGCCCACCGACCTTCCTTTTTGGGCTCCAGGCGATGCAAATTAGAGCCCGGATAACTCATATCTTTTATAGCGGCGGCTGCGTCGAGACGGTCAAGGATCGTTTCTAACCGTTCAGCATGTTTAGGCTGAATGCTTTTTCTGTTGCCATCATAAAAGAACTTTTCAAGTCCTGAATGCGAGAAAGATTTTATCATTATTAAGTCATTTCTTCTTATATAGATGTAAACTGCTGCAAATCGTAAAAACACTGTAACCCTTGAGGTGACATATGTCAAGATGTTATTTGCAGTTTGTCATTTGCAGTACAAATGCGGAAAATCTAAACTTGGAGTTGTTTTTGAAAACCTTATGGCAGTCAGCCTTATACGTATGGCGGCAAGAATGACAGAAACCGGCCTGGGGAATTTTGAAATCCGGTATTTCCGTGACAGGGAAAAGCGGGAAGTTGATTTTGTCCTGGTAAGAGACAATCATCCTGTTTGCCTGTTTGAGGCAAAGGATAGCGATACTAATATTAGTAAAGCAGGTAGATTTTATGGAGAAAAGCTCAACATCCCATTCTACCAGATTGTCCATAATGCCGGAAAAGTTGAAACATTTCCCGGAAACTGTTTTATAATCCCGGCAACTAATTTTTTTATGTTAACAGGATAATTTCGGGAACCTTAACTTGATGCTTTCGTAAAAAGCATCCATAGGGATGAGAATGCAACGCTCCTCCATTCCTCTTATTGTCAAACATAAGTCAAACGGAGACTTGACCCCCTTCTGACCCTTCCTTTCTGCTCCGAAAATGAAAAAGGGGGCGATTAAGCCCCCTTTTTCTGTTAAGCAACTATGTTGGTAGGTGAAGTTGTCAAGCATGTAAGTCTAACCCAGTTACCCCTCTAAAAGGCAAAACGCAAGACCTGACCCCTTTCCCCTCCTTTCCCCCCTTTTTATTCCCAGCCACCAATACCAGTACCAGTGGTGGGATCGATAACGTAATCTTCATCAGTATAAAGTGAACTGCTAACAGTGATCTCTCCAGTAGTCTCGGTGATGGTAATCGTATTCCCTGCACTTGCCGTAACGCTATCGTATTCATCTCCTGAAGTTCCAGGACCAATTTCGTCTGCCACCGGCGCTGAGCCGGGATTATCTCCCTGCCATGCAACCACTCCCGTATAGGCATTCTTCGCATCCGACATCATGGTTGCCTTATAACCCCTATTCCTGTACGCCGAGAACTGCGGAATGGCGATTGCCGCCAGGATACCGATAATCGCGATGACGATCATCAGCTCGATCAGTGTAAAGCCCTTTTCATTCTTCATTTCGTTCATTTTTACTAACATGGTTCGTTCCTCCTTGAATCGATTTTTTGATAATTTCAAAGGTTAAATGATATCTACCCTTGATGCCTTTGACTTGATAGAGAAGCAACGAGTATGCCAGTTTGACTTTTGCCGGCATAATCCGCCCCGCTGCCTGTGTAACCTGATAATATCACGGGATATTCTTCAGTGGTGATTTTTTCTCCACCCGGACGGCTCCCCATTGGAACCGAAAGGGAAACCGGTTATTTTCACGGTTCCCGGTTGTCAGTTACAAAAAAAGGGGAATGGGGTCAGACTCGAATTAATCCGGGTTGCGGGTTACTTTCCTTACTCCTTACTCCTTACTCCTTACTCCTTACTCCTTACTCCTTACTCCTGTTTCTCAAGTCTGTATCGAAGGGAGTCGATACTTACACTGAGGAGTTTCGCGGCCTTTGTCTTTGATCCTCCCGTCTTTTTGAGTGCCTTCTTCATGAGATCTCTCTCGAACTTTGCAACCTCTTCATTCAGATCTATGCCCTCTTCGGGTATCTCGATATAATCGGCTGAGGGAAACGCCACACCGCCCGCCGCGATCACCTCAAGATTTTCCGGAAGGATAATGTTGGTGGTCTCAAGAGCGACACTTCTCTCTATGATATTCTCAAGTTCTCTGACATTTCCCCGGAAGGGATATTCTGTGAGCAGGCCCATTGCGTATGGGGACATCTTCTTAATTTCCTTGTTATATTCCCTGGAGTACTTCTCTATGAAATAATCGACAAGAAGGGGTATATCCTCTTTGCGTTCCCGCAGGGGAGGAACCTCCACGGGTATGACATTGAGGCGGTAAAACAGATCCTCGCGAAAATCACCGTTTTTGACACGTTCTTCCAGATTCTTATTTGTGGCGGAAATGATCCTGACATCCACGCTTATATCCCGTGCACCCCCTACCCGTCTAAAGATCTTTTCCTGCACCACCCTGAGAAGCTTGACCTGCAGGAAGGGAGAAAGCTCGCCGATCTCGTCAAGGAAGATGGTCCCCCCGTGAGCCACCTCAAAAAGCCCCGCCTTATCGGAATAAGCGCCGGTGAACGAGCCCTTCATGTAGCCGAACAGTTCGCTTTCCAGGAGATTCTCCGGTATTCCGCCACAATTTATGATAACAAACGGACCGTCGTTCCGGGAACTGTTTTCATGTATGGCCCGGGCAACCAGTTCTTTTCCTGTACCGCTCTCGCCGAGGATGAGAACATTGGCGGCGGTCTCCGCCGTCTTTTTGACGAGGGAGTATACCTTCAGCATCCCCCTGCTCTTCCCCGTCATCCTTCCAAAGGAGACCGCGCTTTTCACGTCCTTCATGAATTGCGCGTCTTCCTCGCCGGTTACCTTCTTGCGGAGAGCGTCTCTTACGAGCTTCTTCAGGTCATCCGGTTCAAAATTCTTTTCGAGGTAGTCATACGCCCCCTCCTTCATCGCCGCAACGGCCGTTTCTCCGGAGGCATATCCTGTAATCAGGATGGTCATGGTCTCCGGAGACACCTCCTTCAGAGACTTAAGCAGATCGACCCCATCCATACCCGGCATCTTCAGATCGGTAATAACAAGATCAAATTTGCGCTTCCTGCAGAGGGTCAGTGCCTTCTTTCCGCCCGGAACTGTGTTTACATCATAACCCTCTCTGGAAAGCATGATCTCAAGATAGTCCCTCATCCCCTGATCATCGTCAACAACAAGAATTCTGGCCATAAAAACCTCCCTGTCAGGGCCTATTTCTCTGCCTGCTCATCAACCGGAAGCAGCATTGTGCAGGTTGTCCCCATGCCCGGTTTACTTTCAATCCTGAACGTGCCTCCGTGGCTTTCAACTATCCTGTTTACAACCGCAAGCCCCAATCCTGTGCCGTTTTCCTTCGTTGTGTAAAAAGGTTCCAGCACATTGCCCATATGCTTCTCTTCTATTCCGCAACCGGTATCACTTACAGATATCTCAAGGAATCCATGAGTATCTTCATCGACATTTAGTTTCGTTTCGATCTTCAGTGTCCCTTCATTCGGCATTGCCTGATGCGCGTTCAATATGATGTTCCACATGGCCTGTCTTATCTCTGTGCCGTTTCCGTATATTTCATTCTGCACGCACAGGTTTTTTACAACCTTAACTTTTCCGTTCCACCCGGGGGAAAAACAGACGGATTCAAGCGCTTCGTCCATAATACCCGCAGCATCTATTTTACGGCGATCCCGCGTATCGGGCCTGGAAAAAAGCAGAAAGTCCTTCACGAGGGTTTCCAGCTGATCTTTCCCCATAAGAACGATTTCCATCAGTTTTCTATCCGATCCTTCCAGCTTGAGGTTCTCTGTCAGCAATTTTATGGAGCCGCTGATCGACGCGAGAGGACTTCTTAGTTCATGCGCCAGGGCTGCCGATATTTCGCCCATAAGCGCCATCTTCCTGCTTTTTTCAATCTCCTTTTCCATCTTCTTGATGGATGTCAGGTCCTGAAATATGAATATCCTGCCTATATCATTTCCTTCCGGATCAATAAGGGGATATATCGAAAATCCAAGTGTTGTCGCGCCCCTCTTTGATGATAATTCGATCTCGAAACGTCTTGCCACCGGGGAGTCCCCTTCTCTTTCTTTTGAGCTGTTCAATGCCCCCGAAAAATCAGTGAAGATATCGTCAACGACCCTGTCCATGGCATCGGAAAACGAGATCCCTGTAATCTCCTCGGCCGCCCGGTTAAAAGACTTTATCCTGTTCTCAAGATCCACGGTCATGACACCGGAACCCACGGATTCAATAATACTCTTATGGAGTATATCCAACTGGTCAAAGGCACTTTCCTTCTCTGAAAGGAGCACTTTTGTCTTTCTTTCCATTTCCACCACGAAACTTGCCAGCAGAGCCACCATATAAAAGGAGGCAATATGGATGCATATCCGCAGAAAGACATGCCCCGCCTCAGCGTTGTACTGATACGTTTCACTGTAAATCGGGTGAATAACGCCATAAAATTCAAGGTCCACCAGAAGCCCGTAGAATATACTGCAGGTTGAGGCAATGAACGCCGCCCCTTTTTTTCCGAGAAAGAGGGCGGAATATATTATGATAAGAGGGTACAGCGTGGAGTAAGAACTTTCTATCCCTCCTGTAGCATATACAAGGCTGGTAACCAGCAGGGTATCGAGAATGCACTGGATATACACATTTATGGAGATGTTTTTTATTGACTTCAACAGGAAGACATACAAAATTGAGAGGAGATATGTTATCCCCACTATGATATATATCGCATGGATGGAGTGAAGCGATAGCGATTCCGGCATCCTGAACTGAATAACGACCGCGACACCAAGCAGAAATGACACTATCGCAAGCCTGAAGAACATCAGCCACTGTACTCTTGTCTGTATGCTGCTTTGTTCCTGCTGACTGTTTTTCACGGGATCTCCTCTGATATTGTAACAGGATTAAGGTTGATGCACTCGTAAAAAATCGGAACATGCGCAATTTTGTCATTCCCGTGAAGCTTGTCCTCGACTCCGATCGGGGAACGGGAATCCAGTGTTTTTAAATAGTTATACGCTTATAGATTCCTGCCTGCGCGGGAATGACAGACTTTTTACGAGAAACTCCAAACCCTGAACGGTAAACAACTTTTATGCGAAGACCAGTAATCCCCCTGCTAATAGCGCTCATCTCGGGAATAACCGCCGGAAGCCTTATCGACATACCCGGCACCCCGGTGCTCGTGGCACTCCTGGCAACTTTTGCGGGATTGCTTTTCTCGGTTGTCGCGGGACGGAAAGGCTTTACTGTCTTCTGCCTGCTCATAGCCCTGTTTCTTCTCGGCATCCTCAATATAAATTTCTACCTTAATCCATACTGCGGCAGGGATAACATAACGCTGCACGCGGGTAAAGGTAAGCTTACCGTCGAAGGACTGGTGTGCGAGCCTCCCCGGATACTGCACGATAAAACCAACCTCGTTGTCAACTCTTCAAGAATCATTAAAGATGGAACCTCCACTCCGGCGAGTGGAAAGATACTTCTTTCCGTCAAAGATAGCAATAACCTATTTAAATATGGCAATTATATCAGAGCGAAGGTCAAACTTAAAGAGCCGCACAATTTTAATAATCCTGGCGGGTTTGACTATAAAAGATATCTCCTCTACAGGAACATCCGCCTGCGCGGATATGTAAGCAGGCCTTCAGACATCGTCATCATGAGGGAAAGCGCGGGGGGGTATTTCAGGACGCGAATAGAGAGATACCGTTCTCTTCTCAGAGAACTGATCATGGAAAACACCCACTCTCCTGAAGGCGGGATATTGCGGGCTCTCATCCTGGGAGAAAAAGGGGGCATTCCGGAAGAGATCACAGATAAATTCAACAGGGCGGGGGTCTCTCATATCCTCGCCATATCCGGACTGCATGTGGGGATAATAGCCTTTATCTCTCTCATTATCATCAGAACCATCATGAAGTCTTCAGGATATCTTCTGCTGAAATTCAATATTTTCAAGGTATCCGCCCTGTTCGCCGTCATACCCATAATAAGTTATGCCTTCATTGCCGGACTTCGCATATCAACGATAAGGGCTACTATTATGATACTCTGTTTCCTGATCGCGCTTCTTGCCGGGAGGGGGCGCGATCTTTTGAACATACTGGCATTCGCGGCATTTGCCATCCTTATCATAAGTCCCGCTTCCCTCTTCGACGTCTCGTTCCAGCTCTCTTTCATGGCAGTTGCTTCCATTATTCTCATAACCCCGACACTGAGCGGCATAATTCCGAAGGCAAAGGAACATGGGATTTTCAGGAAAGGAATTACCAGTATCATCCTCTTCACCATGGTAAGCCTCAGCGCCATGATCGGCACATATCCTCTTATCGCGCTCTATTTCAACCGGGTCTCAACCATCGCGCTTCTCTCCAACCTGTTTATCATACCGATAATCGGATTCGCCGTTCTTCCGATTGGAATGTTGCTCATCATTACGGCTCCCTTCGCGCCGATCGCGACTGCGCTTGTGCAAATTGTCTCTTTTTTTATTCGGATATCCGTTTCTATTGTCGACTTTTTGTCATCCTTATCTTTTTCGAGTTTCCACGTAACAACGCCGACGATTCCTGAAATTATCTTCTACTATCTTCTGATTATTACAGCGTCTAAACTGCTGGATGTATGGAGATCAAAAGAGGTTTTGACAAATCATATATCCACCGCCGGGACTGAGAGCTGTTTCCTTCCGGCTGTTGTCAAACAACTTGAAAATCTCTACAGGGCGAACAGAAGCAGAGTATTGGCTCTGTTTCTGGGCTTAATCCTGTTATTCTTCGCCGTTGATGTCATCTATTTGCACATAAAGACATCCGGCCGGGAATATCTCGAGATAACCTTCATAGATGTGGGACAGGGCAGCTCTACACTGGTAAAGTTTCCCGGAGGAATTACCATGCTGGTGGATGGCGGCGGCTTCTATGATAGAAGTTTCGACCTGGGGAAATATGTGGTCGCACCTTATCTGTGGCATGAAAAGATAAAAGGAGTGGACATTATGGTCCTCACGCACCCCGATCAGGATCACGTCGGAGGTCTTCCATATATAGCTGATAACTTTGAAACAGGCGAATTCTGGTCAAACGGCTGTGAATCGAAAAAAGAATCCTTCCGGAGATTGAAAAAGATCATCAGGAGAAAAGCCATTCATCACAAAATTGTGGACAAAGATACGCCGAAGCAGACAATCGGAGACGCCTCCATCAGGATACTGAACCCGATAAAATCGGTAACGGGAAGTGGCCTTCACTTTCCGGACTTTGATTACAACGACAACGGGGTGGTAATGAAAATAACCTTCGGCAGTATAAGCATACTTCTTCCCGCGGATATATCAAAGTACGCAGAAGCCGAACTTGTCGCATCCGGAATGGATTTAAATGCGGATATTCTCATGGCGCCCCATCATGGATCGCGCTCATCCAGTTCCTCTTC
>Ga0222683_1000253_pt1 | contig 21712 bp, 20 predicted proteins | sample AntAcemetage1073_FD_179841 | JGI IMG/M metagenome (GOLD analysis project Ga0222683, IMG submission 179841) | Saline water microbial communities from Ace Lake, Antarctica - #1073 | ecosystem: Environmental > Aquatic > Non-marine Saline and Alkaline > Saline | place: Antarctica: Ace Lake... | reverse complement strand
CCATCTTACATTCAAGGCGGCAAGTCTTTTGGCACGGGCCGTTATGATTGCCAGGCGGTATTTTCTGTTGGTCAGCGCAAACGGGATGGCATCATCATCGATGTAAGAATCTATAAGATCATGGATGCACTGCAGAATTCCCTCCGGTGTGTCCTTTCTGGTAAAATGCATGGCAATGTACGACTCGATGAGCTTGTCATAACTCTTTTCAGGCTCCGGCTGCATCCATGCGGCGAAGCGTAGCGCGCCCGCCGATGAACCTGCGAGGAGCACGGGACGCTTGTTGCCGAGTACTCCACTCTTCAATAGCGAGAGGTCGAAACCGCTGGCGAGAAGCCACCTTGGTCCTGTAGCCGCGCCGACATAGGTGGTGACTCTGTCAAAATCGAATCCACCGGCCTGTATAACTTCATATACATTTTTCCCTGCACTGACGCATATTTCATCCATGGCTATCTTCATTTCTGTTTTCTCAGTTGGATTTTTTACAAAACTGTCAATCTTGACACGGCCTTTCATATACTATAGATTCATTCTTCTCAATGAGAAAATATGAATAATGGGAAGACAGGACAATGGATATGAAAGCAGAGATTACAGAGACAGGGTGTAGAGCCAGAAAGGCCGCCGGACTTCTTGCAAATATTTCAACCGCTGTAAAAAACAAAGCGCTCCTGAAGATGGCGGAAGTACTGGTAAAAGAGTCCAATCACATCATCAGGGAAAACGCACAGGATCTTGAATACGCGAGGGACAAGGGCATGTCCGATGCCATGATAGACAGACTGACATTGAACGAAACTGCAATAAAGGACATGGCAAATGGCCTTGTGCAGATTGCCGCCCTGCCCGATCCGGTGGGGGAAATCACCGGTATGAGGAGAAGGCCAAACGGCCTGCTCGTCGGGAAGAGAAGGATCCCGCTCGGTGTAATAGGAATTATCTACGAGTCACGCCCGAACGTAACCGCGGACGCTGCGGCCCTCTGCCTGAAATCCGGGAATGCCATCATACTGCGGGGTGGATCGGAGGCGATAAATTCCAACCTCGCCATTGCCCGGATACTGCAGGGTGTTCTGAAAGAAACTGATATCCCGGAGGGCGCCATACAGATAATCTCCACAACCGACAGAGATGCCGTCAATGAGCTGCTGAAGCTTGATGAGTATATAGATCTCATTATCCCCCGGGGGGGCGAAGGCCTTATTCGGGCAATTGTCAGCATGTCCAGGATACCTGTCCTCAAACACTACAAAGGTGTTTGTCACATATTAGTGGATGAGAGTGCCGATATCGAAATGGCTGTGGCTATATCCCTCAACGCCAAGGCCCAGAGACCCGGCGTGTGCAATGCCATGGAAACCCTGCTGGTACACAGAAATATTGCCGGAAGATTTCTCCCGGCAATAGCTGAAAAGTTTCGCGAGGCCGGTGTTACGTTAAAGGGTTGCGACAGGACCAGGGCCATTCTTCCAGACGCGGAAGAGGCGACCGAAACCGACTGGTATGAAGAATATCTCGATCTCGTCCTTGCAGTACGGGTGGTCGACAGTATTGACGAAGCTATGGCGCATATAGAGAAATACGGCTCTTTGCATACAGAGGCAATCATCACAAGCGACTATAACAACTCCCAGCGCTTCCTGAATGAAGTCAATTCCTCAACGGTACTGGTAAATGCCTCCACCCGGTTCAGTGACGGATTTGAGCTGGGACTGGGAGCGGAGATGGGCATAAGCACCACGAAACTCCACGCCTTCGGTCCCATGGGGCTCGAAGAATTAACAACCACAAAATTCATAATCTATGGCGACGGGCAGATAAGAATATGAAGTGGGGACTATTCGGAGGAACCTTTGATCCAGTACATCTCGGGCATTTGAGATGTGCCGAAGAGATCCTCGACCTGTTCCGCCTTGACAGGATAATATTCATTCCCGCCCGCATACAACCGCTCAAGACAGACAGAGATATTTCCCCGTTTCATCACAGGGAACAGATGCTCAGGCTGGCCATAGAGGGCAATCCGGCATTTTCAATCTCAGATATAGAAAACAGGAGGGGTGGCAGGTCCTACTCCATTGAAACCATCAGGTATTTCCTCGACAATTCACCGGGCGACACCGATCTCTATTTTATACTGGGACAGGACGCCTTCCACGAGATCCATATATGGAAAGAATGGAAAGATCTGGTGCGGCTGTGTAATTTTGTTGTCATGGCCAGACCGGGACACGAGACAAAGAATCTGGGTGGAGTATTTCCTCCTGCAATTGCCTCACTGTTTCAATATGACAGTGCCGCGGACAGCTTCAAGGGTCCCGACGGTAACTCCATATTCTTCAGGAGACTGACCCTCCTCGACATATCCTCCACAGACATAAGAAACCGTATAAAAGCGAACCTCTCCATCAGATATCTCGTCCCCGATTCCGTCCGCGACTACGTCCTCAAAAATAGTGACAGCTGTCACTATTTTTGACATTTTCGATATGTTTAAAAGATTTACTTAATACCTGAATAGTTTTAATTATACTTAAAATATTCACTGTTAAAAAGGAGAGGGGGTTCTCCAGATGAAGAAACGGATTCTGATTGTTGAAGACGAGATAATGATAGCAAAAGACATAGAGAGCAAGCTGAGGAATCTCGGGCACGAGTCTCTTCCTATTGTTACCTCCGGGGAAAAAGCTGTCGAGAAAGCCGAAAAGCTCAGACCGGATATGATACTGATGGACATTGTCCTGGATGGGAAAATGGATGGTATAGAGGCGGCCAGTCAGATCAGAAACCGTTTTAATATACCGGTTGTTTATCTTACCGCCTATGCCGATGACGAGATCCTTGAGCGGGCGAAGGTAACGGAACCTTTTGGATATATGATAAAGCCTTTTGGTGAAAGAGATTTAAACACTACCATTGAGATGGCTATTTACAAGTACAAAAGCACCGAAAAACTCTTGAGGAGCATGTATGGGACAATAAATGCCCTTGCCACAGCATTGGAGATGCGCGACCCATATACAGCCGGCCATCAGAGACATGTGGCCCAGCTTGCCGAGGCCACTGCCCGGGAGATGAATCTCTCGGATGATGAAATCAAAGGTGTCCACTTTGCCGCGCTTATTCATGATATCGGCAAGATAAGTGTTCCATCGGAAATATTGAGTAAGCCGGGCAAATTGACAGAAATCGAATTTGAGATAATAAAGTCACATTCCCAGGCCAGCTACGATATATTAAAGAGAATAGACTTTCCGTGGCCTATTGCCGAGGCATGCCATCAGCATCACGAAAGACTTGATGGATCAGGATATCCGCGTGGTCTGAAGGAAAAAGAGATCACCCTGGGGGCGAGAATAATAGCAGTGGCGGATACTGTGGAGGCCATGTCTTCTCACAGGCTATACCGGGCGGCGCTTGGAGAGGAGAAAGCGCTGGAGGAAATTTTAGCTCTCAGAGACACACATTACGATTCGGACGTAGTGGACGCCTGCCTGAAAGTCTTCAGAGAAAAGGCCTTCAAATTCAGCGATTGACCGGCCGTCACTATGTTGGGCAGAAGATATCCTTGCCGGCTGTCAGCATCAATGTCAGTGGCATCACTTTCTTGCCGAGTCTTACCATTTTCGAGGCCGCTTCTCTAATGTCCCACTGAGCATGCATATCTTCTCGAAGGCGGGAGATATGATACATTTCTCTGGCGTTTACCTTCAGCGCCACTCTCTTTCTGTGAGAATTTGTGAGGATATATGGCGCCGCCTGGGGCGATACCTTTTTGATCCGGTTGTACACTTCCTCTGTCCCGGAGATAACCTCCATGAAACGTCCCTCCATCCCAATTTCGCGTATTGAGGCCGGCATGGTAACGCCGAGCGAAGGGTTATAATCCTGACACGTTATTGTGGCCATCCGATGTCTCTTCAGCTGGGCAAAACAGGAGGCGCTGACAGTGACTTCGAATGAAAAATCGGCATTTTCAAATTCTCTCAGCGGCGGATCATGCGATTCCATATGGAGGCAGGCGGTTCTGATTATTCCTTCCTTTTCTTCACTATCCATCTTATGAGCGGCGGCCAGGCACTCGGCCATGGGAAGGTCAGAAGATGAGTGCATTATAGACGCGATAATCTTTTCGTCACCGTCCGGCGTGGCATGCACAAGTGTCACATTCCCCTCTTTCGCGAGGATGGCACTCTCCCCAGATGCACCCATTTTTACCATCAGGAGTCCTATTGTCTCTCTCAGGTCTGCTCTCACGTCCAGGTCAAAAGGTGTCGCCTCAATGTACCTGACGAGTGAAGGCGCAATATCCCCGGTCGCCTCATAGAGTTTCGTGCCATACTCGTTCACCTCTTTCAGGACATGCGCTGCCGAACGTCTGAGCATAAGTTCAAGATTCCTCGCGTTCAGTGTCATGCCCAGCTGGGCGTGCGTCGCCATGGATATTATGTACCTGGCATCCTCCTTCGCCCATCCATCCACCGTGGAACGGCCACGCGGATCGGACAGCATATCCCTGTGTTTCTCAAACATGTAGTCCTTCAAACCGGCGTAGAGCTCGTGATACAGGCGGTTCTGCTTTCTTACCGTCTTAACGAACAGGTCTTTCAGACCGCCATCCCGCACCTCTCTGGGAACAACAAAATCATCTTCCAACCGTATGTATCGCTGGGATTTTTCCGTGTAGGAGCAGAGACGGAATTTCTCTATTTCCTCCACAACAAGACGCGACACGCCCAGGATATCGACATTGAAAACGGCATGCTCGGCAATAGAGCTGTGCCCCATACCAAAGACGATATTGCGGTTGGAGCTTCTCGCCTTTTCGACCTCGGCCCTCGCGATCTTTCTCAGTTCATCGACCGGCAGAGGATTCCTGCTTATGCGGGCGTAAGCGGCGGAGATAGTCTCCGGAGTCAGGCGTTCTTTCCCATCCAGAAACGCGCGGCATTCCTTTATCACCTCATAATCAACGTTGTGACCTGCCAGTATAATCTTCATGAAGATTCTTCAGCCTACATGTTTATGAGATTTTCCCTGATCTTTTCCTGTATCAGGCCCGCCGCAATGTTGTTCCCTGCAAGTCCCACACGCACCGATACCTTCGTCAGGTTCTTCTCAATATATTCAACAACTATACGGATATTGTCACCTTTCAGTTCGGCTTTCAGCGTCCCCTCCGATATTTTCTTATCCCTCTCAACAACGGAGGCCTTCATATCAGTCAGAGTTTTTTCACAGGCCTTCCACGCCCTGTCGAAGGAAACATCGTAGTTCGTCATCAAGTTTCCTTCCGTATAAAAGAACTTTCCTGAATGGATACCGGCTACCCTGTCTCCAACCTGTAAAGAGCAGCTTGAAATAAAAAAGATCCCGGCCAGTACGACCAGCATCCAGCAATTTCTTTTTAACATGTGACCCTCCTTTCAATTTCCAAGTAGATTTGTCATTCCCGACCCCGATCGCGAATCCAGCGCGTAGCATAACCTCTTTATGGGCCACAGAGGCCCCACGCTACATGGATGACCCCGATAAGTCGGGACAGTGTTGATAAATATAGTTTAATATCCGGGGTATGTCAATCCTGCAGTCCGTTGTGACAGATTCTCATATCAGGTAAGGGAGTAATAGATGGATTGCAGGACAGCCCACGACAGGACCCCCGCTGTCAGCAGTATGCAGATCGTCGCAAGCACCCGGTGAAGCTGATTTTCTCTGTGCTTTTCATTATATCCCATAAGAAAACCCAGTAGAATGCCTGAAACTATACCTCCCCCATGCCCCCAGTTATTGATTCCCGGAATCATGAAACCGAACAGCGCCAGGCCCACTACCCATCCCATAACCTGCTTGTAGATTGCCTGTCCATAGATATCTCCCCTGCTTTTTCCATAATAGAGTGTTGCCCCTATAAGACCGCAAATACTGGCGGATGCTCCTATGGTCAGGGTAACGCCGGCTAGATATGACAGGTAAAACCCCGCTATACCGGTTACCGTATATATTACAAAAAAACGATTGACACCATATTCCCTCAGCACAAAGGGTCCCAGTTGCTTCAGGGCCAGCATGTTAAACACGATGTGCAGTAACCCGCCATGAAGATAAGAGGCTGACAGGAGCGTCCACCACCAGTGCAGTTTATCTATGGGTATGGTTCCCGTTGCACCGAGAAGCAAAAGGCTGTTGTTGGAAGGTGACAGAAAAGCGAGAGGATTGGCGGACAGGCCAAGCGCCATGGGATTCAATAAGAGGGCAAAGACATAAAATGCCACGTTAACGTAGATTATGATCTTTATCATATCATAGGGACTGCGCAGAAGGTTTGAAGGAGTGGTCTTCTTCCATACCGACCCGGGCTTTGAGAGTCCGCAGTATGGGCAGTATGGTTCATCACGATTGATAAGTTTTCTGCAACTGGGACAGAGCATGGACTTTTTTTCAGAATGTTGCACTTAATTCAAAAACCTCATCATCAGCGGAATGGCAGCAAATGTTCCAATAGAACTTCCTATATTTACAAAAGCTATAAGGAGAAGTATCCGGGTAATCTTGTTGTGCCAGAACCCCTTTATCGAAGATATATCCGTTTTCATGTCTATGAAATCTTTTACCCGCGGTTTTCTCAAAAGTGCCTCTGTAAAACCCGCAACCCACCCGGCTGCTATCATCGGGTTAATCGACGTAAGGGGCGCGGCAACGATTGAAACAATAATTGTAAGTGGATGGGCCAGCATTACCGCGGCGCCTAGACCCGCACATATACCGTTCACAAGAAACCACCATTTAATCATATTCAGGCCCGCCGCACTGCCTGAATGAAAGAATCCAGCAATTATAAGCCCTATAACGGCAAGAGAAATTCCCCATCCCACAAACCGCCCCACCTTGCCCTTCGGTGGAACCTCGTTTATCGCAGAAATATCTATGTCTCTGTCAAGATTCTTCAATATACCGGGCACATGACCGGCTCCCACGACTGCCACTATCCTGTCGCCGGATGCGCCGGCAATCGAATGGGCCAGAAACTGATCCCTCTCGTCAATCAGTGTGGTCTTGATTTCCGGCAGCTCTTTGCCAAAGGTCTGAAGGGCCAGCTCAAGGGCATCGCGTTCTTTCAGCTTCTCTATATCTTCCTCGGTGATATCCTCGCTTAAGAAAATAGAGGAGATCAGCTCAAAAATAAACCGCAGCTTGTTGAGGAAACGCATATTTCGCCATGTTCTTTTCATAGTAGTGCGAATATCGCGGTCGGCCAGCACAATTTGTGCCCCCGTTTCCTCCGCCTTGTTTATCGCGCGTATCATCTCCTCGCCGGGATTTATGTTGAATTTCTCCGCAAGCTTCTTCTGAAATGACGCCATTATAAGCTGTGACAGTAGAAGAGATGTTTGCTTCTTGCGGATTATCTTCAGTATATCCATCTCCTCCCAGTTGGCTTTCTGCGTGATCGCGTTATACCGGGACTGGCACAGCTCTACACATACCGTGTCAGGATGCTCTTCTTCTATGACCTTCTCCACCAGATCGGCACTGTCCCTGGAAACGTGCGCTGTACCTACAAGGATAATTTCCCTGTCAGCTGTTTTAATGCGGTGTATGTTTTTGTTTTCTTCTACTGGCATGTTATCCTTTAAGCAAAAAAATGAAGAACGGAGATACCAATATTCACCCTGATTGTAAAGAAAAATAAAGGTTTGTTTTCTCTTGCCCATACCCTCCCGGCAATGTATAAACGGCTGTCATGGATGAAAGATTAAGCGTGGGAGACATCATCAAAACCTCTATCGATACTGTTGCCTTCGGGGGCAATGGTGTCGGACGAATCGGCGGCATGGTCGTCTTTGTTCCCTTTACCGCTGCAGGAGACACAGTCGAGGCAAAGATCGTGGAGGTGAAAAGGAACTACTACATCGGTGAGACAAGGGAGATAATCGTCCCGTCGCCTGACAGGGTCGAACCTGTATGCCCCCATTTTTCCACGTGCGGCGGATGCCAGTATCAGCATATATCGTATAAGGCCCAGTTGAAAATCAAAGAAAGACAGGTCAGGGAATCCTTTGAAAGAATAGGAAAAATCGCGTCTCCACCGGTGAAGACTATCATCCCTTCACCACAGACATTTAACTACAGGGGAAAAGCAGAGTTCCACTGTATCCCGAATGCCGATGGACAATTGAACCTGGGTTTCATGGACACAGTGGGAGGAAAACTGATCGATATACAGCAGTGCAACATCGTGGATGAATCCATAAACATGGAATACCACAGGCTTCGGGAAATGTTCGCCTCCGAGGAAACTCCCTCATACCGCAAGAGATACATCCTCTGGTCTGACGCCACCTATCCTCCCGGAAAATACATTACAAGAATGGCGGGAGGAAAAGAGCTGCAGGTTGCAAACGACGGCTTCTTTCAGGGGAATACCTACCTGGTAGACACACTGACAGAACGCGTTATCGACATGTGCGATCTGAAAGAATCCGATAGCGTGCTGGACTGCTTCTGCGGCTCCGGCCTCTTTTCACTCTTTATCGCCCCGCGTGTCAGTAAGGTGTCCGGCATCGAAATCAGCGGCACAGCCGTCCACTGCGCGACGCTCAACGCCAAAAATTTCGGCATCACGAATACCCGTTTTTACAGGGGTAATGTGGAGGACACGCTGGGCAGATTCATAAAAGAGAAAACCCGCGCGGATATCGTGCTTCTAGACCCGCCACGAACCGGCTGCGCTAAAAAGACCCTTACGCGTATCGACGCACTGAAGCCGGAAAAAATCGTCTACATTTCCTGCAATCCCGCCACCCAGGCACGCGATATCAGGTACCTGATCGGCAGGGGATTTTCTCTTGAAACCCTGCAGCCCGTCGACATGTTCCCCCAGACAAAACACATAGAGGTTATCGCGTCACTGGTCAGATAACATTATAAAAGGATCCAAGGGCTCGAGGGATAGCGTGCCCCTCTGTAGGGCACAAAGACCCCCACGCTATTCGTCACAAATTTCTTTACATCACCAGGTGATTTGGATTAGAACATATCCCATGCTGGTAAAACCAAAAGATGCTGCGACCGTCATCCTTATGCGAAACAGCCCGAGCAACAGGAGTTTCGAAGTGTTGATGGCCTTGAGAAGTTCCAGGAACAAGTTCGTACCGGGCCTGTATGTGTTTCCCGGTGGCGGCCTTGACGAGGCAGATTGTCTGCCGGGAATAGAAAATCTATGCGCAGGTATGGACAGAAATCGGGCGCTGCGTATGCTGGATGATATCTCATCACCTGAAAAAGCGTTAGGGTTGTGGACCACCGGGATTCGCGAGACATTTGAGGAAGTCGGCCTTCTGATGGCATACACAAAGGCCGGAACTATCATACCCCTCGACTCGGAACTGTTCAGGGAAAGATTCCTTTCGCGCCGCTGGTCGCTTCTCGATAGGAAAGCTGATTTTTACGATATTATCCGGGATGAGGGGCTTACCCTTGCTACTGACCGACTCCACTACTTTTCCCACTGGATAACTCCCATCCCTTCTCCCATCCGTTACGACGTAAGATTTTTTGTGGCCGAAGCCCCCGCAAACCAGAGAGCCCTGCACGACGGCATCGAACTGACCAGACATGTCTGGATAACACCACAGAAGGCCCTCGAGCGGTTCTATGAACAGACTTTCGACATGGTGCTGCCGACGATTATAACCATGGAGGAACTGGCCGGCTATAACACGATCGACGATGTTATACGATCCACAGAGGGGAAAAAGATCCAGTCAACCCTGACAAAGGTAGTTGTTGACGAAAACGAAATATTGTTGGAGTATGCACCGGACGGGCGGACATTCAAAGTGAACCCGTCTTCGGGATAATAAGCAACAGGAGGATAATATGAAACTACAGGATTTATTCAAATTAGACGGCAAGACGGCGCTGATCACCGGCGGAGGAAGAGGTATAGGAAAGTTTATAGCTATCGGTCTTGCTGAAGCGGGTGCAAATATTATTATCACCTCAAGGAAAATGGAAAAGCTCGAAGCAACGGCGAAAGAAATAGCGGATGAGTTTGGCGTTAAGGCTCTGCCCATCCGGTGCGACGTGAGCAAAGAAGAAGATATCGATAATATGTTGAAAGTAGTAAGCGAAAACTTTCCCCGCGTAGATATTCTTGTAAATGACGCGGGAGCAACCTGGGCTGCGCCCACGCTGAAATTCCCCATAGAGAAATGGGACCATATATTCAATGTCAATGTAAGGGGCGTATGGATGCTCACGCAGAAGGTGGCCAACATAATGAAGGATCAGGGCGGGGGAAATATCATAAACATTTCATCGGTCATGGCATTCAGAGGATCCGATGAATTCACCCATCCGGCTGTAGCCTATAATTCGAGCAAGGCGGCCATAAACCTGTTGACCATGAACCTCGCCGTGAAACTGGCGCCTTATAACATCCGTGTCAACGCCATAGCGCCCGGTTTCTTCCGGACAGATATGATGGCATTTGTTGAAAAACCAGAATTCAAGGCGGCCTACGACATGACCATGAACACGATTCCCCTGCGAAAGTTAGGGGACATTGATGAGATGAAGGGGGTTGCCGTTTTCCTCGCTTCCGATGCCTCATCCTATATGACCGGTCATATACTGGTTAATGATGGCGGTCTGCTGGCAAAATAGCCGATTCTATAGAAAGCGCTACTATCCCGGCGTGCCGGGATTATAATGGAAAATAACCGGAGGTATATAGTTGATATTCCGAGAATTATTTTTTGAGTATAACGCAGAGATTGGGCGAAAAGACCATTAATAAACAGAATCATTGATGATTGTAAAAAAAGGCCTCCACATCTCTTATGTCATGGGTTATATCCGCCGCCGGCAGTGATGAGACAATATATCTGCCATACGAGTTTTTTACAAGACGCGTGTCCAGTATGGCAACCACCCCGTACTCATCACGCCCCCTGATAAGCCGGCCAAACCCCTGCCGCAGGGACAGTGTCGCGTGAGGAAGCGCGAGGTCGTAAAACCACCTGCCCCCCAGTCTGTTGCACCGCTCCTGATACACCGGATCACCCGGTGAGCTGAATGGAAGCCTGACGATTATCACCAAGCTGAGATCATCCCCCTTTATGTCGATCCCCTGCCAGAAGGTTGCCGTCGCGAACAGCACGGAATCGGGTGTATCCCTGAACCATTTGATAAGTTTCGCTGGCGGCATATCTCCCTGACTCTTGAAGGGGTATTGTGTCTCCACATTCTCCGTGACAAAATTAAGGTGCCTGTAAGATGTAAAAAGCACCAGCGCCCTGCCTCGTGACGCCCCGATAAGTTTTTCAATAACCTTCAGGCTTTCCTTCTGAAACGGGCCGCTGTTTTCGTTATCCGGCTTCGGCAGATCTTTATCGAGATAGAGTAGCGACTGAGTCTGAAAATCAAAGGGGGAACCGATAATCTTTTCCCCAAAATCCTCGATATTCAACCTGTTCTTCAGGAAAGAAAAATTTTCGCCCGATGTCAGCGTGGCGGATGTCATAATGACGCTGGTGTAAGCGCGCATCAGATTTTCAAAGGCATTCCCCGATTCCACGAGGCTGCTTTTCAGCTCCATGCCGCCGTTAGCGCTCTGGGCGTAATATACCTTATCCTTATCGCCCTGTTCTATAAAATCATCCATGTCCGCCGCGAACGATTTCAGATAGCCGATAGTTGTTTCTATTCTGTCTCTCATCTCCTCATCCACCACGGCTTTTTTGCGTTTCTCCAGCGCGGAAACCGTCTTGGTTAACGCAAGATCCTTTCGCAACTGTTTCAGCTTTTCCGTCACAGCAAACGGCACAGGGCAGACGGGCCAGGGCGGCACATCACTCTTCTTGAAGAATGATTCCACCCCTGGAAAAAGATGATCAACAACCACCTTCAATCCCCTCAACCTGTAGAGAAGCCATGCCGTCCTGGAATAATTCAGGGTGGTGCCTAGAACGGTTGATATAACATCCTCGATATTGGGAGCTTCATCTATGATCAATTGTTTGTGAAACGGCAACAGGCTGAAATCCGATAGCAGATCATATATCAGCAGGTGATGGTTAACCACGAGGATGTCTTTGGAGTAGAGCTTTCGGTAGTGTTTGTAATAAAAACACCTGCCGTAGAAGGGACATGTACGTCCGCCGCAATCCTGGGAATCGCCGCAGACCTCCGGCCAGAACTTCGGAGTGAAGGAAATATCGCTTCTTTCACCCGTCTCAGTCTCCGACAGCCATTTGCGAAATCTTAGATAAAGCTTGCCGCTTCCGGCATATTCCCGTTCCCGCTTCAGGCACACATAGTTGTTCTTTCCCTTGAGTATACCGAATGAGAACTTCTGCGGCAGCGCCTTTCGAAGAAAGATAAGGTCCTTCTTTACCAGCTGATCCTGAAGGGCCAGAGAGGATGTGGACACAATCGTTTTCTCGCGTGAAAGTATCGCGGGGATAAGATAGGCAAAAGACTTCCCGACACCCGTTCCGGCCTCGATCAGCAGGTTATTCTTCTCCACTAGAAAATCCAGTATCTCACCCGCCATCTCACGCTGTTCCGGACGATCTTCATATCCCTTAAACTTCTTTTTCAATATATCAAAACTCGATGATAAATCTTTCAAATGATTATCCTGCCTTTTGGAAAATTGTCGAAATACTACACCTTACAAACGAGCTTTGACTTCGGATCAATAACCCCATAGTTTCGTTCGTTTCAAGAAAATGAATCACAGATCCTCAAGCGGGCTCATCACGCCTTCGCATAACATCCCGCATATTATTAAGAATCTTACTTGACATAGCTTTCTTCCTGCTTTATTGTTTTTTCATGACCTGAAAGAGTATACTATATTGAATATTGGAAACAAGCAATTTTGCCTGTTTATCGGTTCAATATCAGGATATCAGGCGAAATTGCCTGATATGTAAATGTTATGTTTTACGGGAGTAAAGTATGAATGTGGGTTTATTATCCGCAATTATTGGTATCTTAGCCGGTGCATTTGGTTATTGGTTTGCGACATTTAATATGCAACCGATTTTACGATTTCGAAATATTCGAAACCAAATATTGATGGATTTCATCTATTACGCTCAGGTTATAAATGCTGAAAAGTTAAATGATGATATGAAGGCGCTTTACAAAGAACGTGTCCTTGCAAATAGACGATCATCTGCCCAGCTTTCCGCAGCAATACAGGAACTGCCAGTATGGTACTTGGGCTATTTAAGACAAAAAGGTTATCGGCCAGAAGAAGCAGCGCGTCATCTTATTGGATTTTCGAATACCACCGAATATGACGCAGCAGATAAAAAAGAAAACGCAATCAGAAGACACCTTGGATTGAAAAACAAAACATAACCTTTTTCTTCAGCCGACTCGGTTCCCTCGCGGCTGAGAAATGCGTTCTGCATCTAAAATAATGAACTGTATCTTCTGTAAAAAAAACTCTGACTCCAGTGTCTCAGTTGAGCATATTATACCAGAGTCACTGGGGAACACAGATTACACCCTACCTCGTGGATGGGTATGTGGTGCTTGTAACAACTACCTGTCACGAAAAGTAGAAGCACCTTTCATGAATTCCGATTACGGTAAGCGGATTCGATTTGAAATGAAAATTCCGAGTCGAAGAGGTCGCATTCCGGTTGTCCAAGGATTTCATCCTCAGAGCAAATGTAAAGTAGATCTTATTTTTGATAGTGATGGCTTGAATTTTTCGGCCAGTCAAAATGAAGATGAAACTATGTTTATTCAAACACTACGCTCCCAGAGGCATGGAAGCCTTTACATCCCATTTTCAGGTGATCCGAATCTGAATTACGAAACAGCAAGGTTTGTTGGGAAGATTGGCTTGGAGGTGTTATCTTATCGCTGTCAAGAATTAGATGGCTGGAACGAGGAGATAGTCAATAAGAAAGAACTTGATGAGTTACGTGATTACGTTCGAAGAGGCAAACCAGGATTTGTGTGGCCTATTCACACACGGAGGATTTACTCCGCAGAGCATCAATTCAAGGATGATATTGAAGAAGCTTATCAAGTTCTAAATGAGTGGGACATTCTATTCATCCCCTCACATTTATCTTCAGATAGCGGAGAGTACTACGCAGTGATTGCCATTCTTGGAGTTGAATATACGATCAATTTAGGTGGTCCCGAATTGGAGGGGTATCTGCGTTGGTTAAAAAAGAATAACAACCAGAGTTACCTTTATTTAACAAAGCCAGAACAATAGCATTAAGTGCGACGGCAAAAAACCGCCGCGCCTTATGCTGGCGTTATGTTGTTTATATATTTTATAAAAATTAAGGAGATAACTTGAAAACAAGTGCTGTTTTGATTCTGGTTAAGACTTACCCCGAATACAGCGCTAAATATACTGAAACAGTTTGTACAGCAGGGATCTTAGCAGAAAATAAGCAGTTGATAAGATTATATCCCATCCGATACAGATATTTAGAGGGAAAATATCAGTTTTCAAAATACCAATGGCTAAATGTAAAACTTTCAAAAGCGGCATCTGACTCAAGACCTGAAAGCTATAATATTTATGAAGATTCTATAAAAATTGGCGATACAATTGAAACAAAAAAATATTGGGATGAAAGAAAGGAATGGGTTTTAGATGAGAAAAATGTTTATAGTTCCGTAGAGGAATTATATGAAACCCAGAAGAATTCAGGTATATCTCTCGGTCTTGTAAAGCTTAAAGAACTAACCAAATTTAGCATTGAATCAAAACCGGAAAGTGATATAGAACAGACTTTAAAAAAGAAAAACTCAATAATGAATCAGTTGGATATGTTTGAGGCTAAGAAAGACCTTGAAATATTGCCTGTCAAATTCATATTGCACTTTCGGTGTGAAGGTTTAGAATGCAAAGGGCACGTAATGAGCATTTTAGACTGGGAATTTGCACAATTGTATAAAAATGTGAAAAACAATAGGGGATGGGAAAATAAAATTGAAATGAAAGTCAATGAAATTTGCAGCCCCAAAAAAGAAACATATTTGATACTTGGTAATGTGGCTAAACGTCAGCATATATTTTGTATTCTCGGCTTCTTTTATCCACCTAAAAAAACTCAATTAGATTTATTTTAAAATCAAGGTGATAAAATGGAAACTGTTTTGTATACAATAGGTTATGAAGGAATAAATCAGAATGATTTTTTCAAATATTTAAAGCATAATAAAATTACAGTTGTTGCTGATGTCAGATATCTTCCTTTAAGCAGAAAAAAAGGCTTTTCAAAATCTACCCTATCTGAATTTTTATCCAGCAAGAATATTGATTACATAAATTATCGTGAACTCGGAGCAGATAAAAGACTGCGAGATAAACTAAAAGAAGACGGTAATTATGAATCATTCTTTAAGGCTATGGCTAAATCTGTATTAAACCATAAAGAGCAACTTACAGAAATCAATCAGATGCTATGTAATGGTAAAAATGTAGCTCTTATGTGCTTTGAAAAAAATTATAAATTATGCCATAGAATGGTCGTTGCCAAAGGTGTAAAAAAAATAAATGGTAACGGCTTAAAAATAAAACACTTAACAACATAACCCGGCGCTGAACTCGGGCGCAAAAGGGTTCCGGTCGCTGCGCTCCCTCCACCCTTTTGCGCCGGTTAGCTTAGCGTTAGCCTTACGACATTAGCAGGAGGTATATATGATTACTATCGAACCGAAATATCGAGGTAAACCCGAATACTTCCGTATCTTCTCAGAACTTATCACAGCAGCAAAATTCCGTGGTACTATTACTTATCAAGAGATTGCGAAGATACTTTGTTTACCACTAACTGGAAATTACATGGGATCTGAGATCGGTCATCTTTTGGGGGAGATATCCGAAGATGAGGTTAATGCTGGCAGACCCATGCTAAGTGCGGGTGCTGTGAATCTTTCAGGCAAACCTGGACCTGGATTTTTTGAACTAGCTCGTCACTTACGCAGATTGGATTCAGAAAATCAAGGTGCTGAGATACATTTCTGGGAGGAAGAACTTAAGTCTGTGTACGATACATGGAAAACAAAACTTGAGTGATTCTATTTAGGTCAATTAAAAACAGGCTAACATCGGTTTGCACAGGAACGCTAAAAAACGTCGCGTCCTGTGAAACCGGGCGTTATAGTTTTAAGATATGAATGATATATTTATGTACAAATACCCAATTGATCAATGTGATATCTCCGATAAAGCTAAAGGGGAATCATTTCGGCAAATGCGCATGAAATGGGTCAAGTGGCTACATGGCGAAGGTCCTCACTCGATATCCCGTCAGATATCCTCAATTCTCTGGGATTATGCACTATTCATATCTGTTAATGAATTAAGACGAATTGCTACCGAGGAACCTGAAAGAGATGTAGGTATCAACGGACCGGTTCTTCACCTTTTTGATGCTGGTTTTGTCACAACCCAAGCAGTAGCGATAAGGAGGCTTATAGAAAAGCCAAACAAGAATCCCCAAAGGGCTATTATTTCACTAAGGCGAGTATTAAAGGAAATTGAAGAAAATTTGGAATTGATGACTCGCGAGAATTATGTCTGCAATGATGGCCTGCCATATGATTATTATTTAGTATACCAGCGATGGCTATCTTCCCTACCTAATGGAGTTCATTCGGGATCTTTACCGACATATGGACCTAATGCTTTCGACATGTCTGAACGTGTCCATAAAAACTTCGATATTTTAGCGCAAGTAGACCCGAAAGAGCGATCAAGGAGTGATCGTATCAAAATTGAGATTCTGGAGTATTTAGAATCTGAAATAAAGAAATGCGAAAATATTAAGAAGTATGTTGATAAGTTTATCGCACATGCTGCAGCTCCTGAAACCAGAGCATCCCTTTCGAATGAAGAGAAAGGAATTACTTTAGAACATTTGGAAATATGTCATAAGATTATTTATCAAGTGGCATCTTTTATTTCCGGACAACTCCTTTGGGAGTCAAATCTTGGCGGATTGCCAGTCCCCCAATACAATCATCTCGAAAACCTTGATAAGAAATGGACAACTCCAAAGAAATTGGAAAAAGCCCACAAAAAATGGGATGAATATAAAAAGGAAGTGTCTAGGTGGGATTCAACTTCACTTTGGCCCCCTGGCTTCAAGATAGATTGGGCAAATAAGCCATAACCAATCACTGGTGCGGACGCAAAAAGCCGCGCCGCACAGTTTTTCGTTGGGCACACAACGACAGGCAATGAAATAGCATAGACCAGGGGAATGTTTTGAGGGACAATAGGAAACCAGAACTGGGACGAGAAGAAAACCATCTTGTAAAAGCCACAGTGATAGTCGATGGTGGGGAAATCACTAATGTGCCGTGCAAAATATTTTTACCTGAAAGAATTCAAGAAAAGCCCTATGTTATATTTAAGCCATCTAAGGAAGATGCAAACAGAATAATGGCTTCCCATAAGGGTGCATTGCACGCCAGCGTTTTCGGTTTCGACAAGGAAAAGGAACTCACTATCGAAGCGCCCGAAATCTATTTTTCGGGAAGTTCTACCAAGTATTGGGGTGATGGTATATCCGATAGCACCGTCCCGGGGGACCCGCAGGACCTTCATGTCGTACGCCATCTCAGGACTAACGAGAATGCCCAACACACCCAGATCGTATTCTGGATCAGTCCGAATAGATTTTTGTCACCATTCATGTCATCTACCAGTTCATACACTGGTGACCTAAAATACGAGAGGGTGCGCAATGTAGAATTCGTGATGAAAAGCGAGGTCAGACTTGTATTTGAGAAGCATTTCCGTTCCAAGACCACCGAAAACGGCGATTTCGTACAGTGGTCGTTCTTGGTTGCATGCGCCGAACTGGATGTCCCAGCTGATGATGTCGTGACACTGAAAGAAAACGTATTACCCGATGTTGATGATTTTTTGTTGATCGCATCATTTGCAGCAAGGCAAAGGACCGCATGCCTTGGATGGGCTGCTACCGACAAGAATTCGTATACAACGTTCTACCGAGGAAACTATGTGTTTCCAGATTTCGTTAGCAACAACAGCTTAGATAATGGGCTGATGGGCATAAAGGATTTTGAGAGATTTATTCAAGCATGCTATCCTGCATTCTTAGGATTTGAGAACAAGCTGGCGGTTCGAGATGCCCTGCATTCAATCATACCATCTCAATCCCGCACTTTGGAGACTACCTTTCTCAAAATATTCGCTGGATTGGAAGCCCTGGTCCTAGATTTTAGAAAAATGGAAAATCTCGAATTTATCGTACCGCAAAGTACTTGGAGTTCTTTGAGAAAACACCTTCAGAAGTGCCTAAAGAATTCGACTGAACCTAAGCTTGAAACTGAGCAAAGGGCGTCCATATACCGCAAACTTAATGAACTAAATCGCGTGTCGCTGCGGGAAGCTTTTGATCTATTCTGCAAGAAGCATTCTATTGACCTTACTGATTTGTGGCCAGTCTTTGGCGAAAATGACCTTGTTGGGCTGGTCGACATCAGAAACAAGCTCATCCACGGAGACCCGTTCCCTCATGATATGTTTGGGTCGCTTATCGTGGCTAAAGAGCATCTCCTATACGTCCTTGAAAGAGTGCTGATCAGGATTCTTAAGTGGAATGTCGCAGAGACAAAAATTAGCCCAGAATATCTAAAAACGCACATGCTCGTAATAAAAGACATGCCTACAGAACAGACGAAACTGTCTGAATACATGACTGGTTCCATAAACTCGACAGCACAGGAGAAGGAAAAATAGCATTGAATTTGGGAGGGTATGCAAAGGCGCGTAATGCGGAAACGGATAACAACAGTGCCCAACATCGGCATTGAGTAGGACGCGCAGAAAATCGCTCGCCTCTCATGCCGGGCGTTATATCATAGGAGATATTGGGTAAATTTCCATGGATAAAAGCTTTAGAGAATTTATTGAGAGAACTGTCAGGATACACCAGCTGACAGAAGATGAAATAACCCAAAAATACCTTAATCTTCTTTCTTGTTTTCCAAAAACTAAAAAACTTCCATTTATTATTCAAGGTAATCTTCAATGGAAATCTGAAAATAAAGATGGAATTTATAGCAATGGCATTTGGTTGAAATCGGGTTTATATGATCCTGAAGGGAAGAATATATTTGATGAGCCTGTCAAAAATTACCTCCAGATGTATCTGAATACCTATAAAATTGAAGGTACAATTGATATAGTTCCCCAAGATGACCTAGAAAATGCAAAGGCTGAGATTATTCATACCCTAAATAAAATAACAATACTGAAAAACACCATTTCTCTACTATCTGAGTCTTCTTTAGATTTGTATCCAGCAACGTACATAGAGGTTGAAGTTCTTGATGCACCATCTCCATCCAAGAAGGGAAGAACAAAAGAGTTACGTCTTGAACCCCTTCAGAAATCTCAAGAAGATCACGCATCATATGAAATAAACGACGGTTATGTTAAAAACATGCTTAACTTCACACAATTGGTTGATAGCATCGAAGAGCCTATCGGAACAGTATTGAAAACATCAATGGCTTGGCATGCCGATGGCAATAGACAACAATCAGGTTTAGGTAGATTTGTAAGCTACTGGGCCTCAATTGAGCTCTTAGGTGAGTATTTCTATAAGAACTTAAATCCAAAGCTTATTGGCAAGATGAATAGATCTACAAAGAAGGAACGCATACTAAAAAAACTTTCCAATGATTTATCCAAAGATATTTTTCCAAAGATTAGAGATTGTTATTTTTTGATAAACCCCCCGATTAAGGAGAAACTTTGTTCCTTTCTTAATTTAATATCAAATTCCGACGAATGGGAAAGGGAACTTTTTTCACCTGATGCTGATACGAACAAAAGCCTTTACACAATCAGAAACGATATAGCTCATGGTTCGATTTCTGAACACGATTTCGAGAAAGTGGCATCTCTTAAAAAGAGATTGGCTGATATGGGGAATATATCAAGAAAAGTGGTGCTGATTACGCTTGATAATATAGAAAAGCTGGTCCTAAAATCATGATATAACCTAGCTCTTCAGCGGACGCAAAAAGCCGCGCCCGCTGAAGAGCGGCGTTATGCCCGCAAACAAGCAAACGACGACTTAACCCAAGGAGAAGGACATGGAACTTAATAAGCAACAACTTGAGGAATGTGAATCCAGCAAATGGGATTTTTCGGATCTGAAGGCATTGTTTCTAAATTGCACACTTAAGCGTTCCCCTGAAGTTTCTCATACCGAGGGGTTAATTAATATTTCGAGAGCCATTATGGAAAAGAACGGCGTTTCTGTCGAAGTGCTTCGGCCGGTGGATTTCAATATTGCATACGGTGTTTATCCGGATATGACTGAGCACGGATGGGCCAAAGACGATTGGCCGGAAATATATAATAAAGTCAAAGTCTCCAACTTACTGATTGTAACATCTCCAATTTGGCTCGGCGAAAAATCTTCTGTTTGCACGAAGATTATTGAGCGCCTTTACTCCACTTCAGGAGATTTGAACGAAGAGGGGCAGTATGCTTATTACGGGCGTGTTGGGGGGTGTCTCATAACGGGTAATGAAGATGGTGCCAAGCACTGCGCGATGAATATCCTGTATTCACTGCAGCATCTTGGTTATGTTATCCCACCGCAAGCGGATGCTGCCTGGTTGGGCGAAGTCGGACCCGGGCCTTCTTATCTCGACCCAGGTTCCGGTGGGCCGGAGAATGACTTCACCAATCGCAACACAACATTTATGACGTGGAATCTTATGCATTTAGCTAGAATGATCAAAGATGCCGGTGGGATTCCAGCCCATGGTAACCAAAGATCAAAATGGGATATCGGGTGTCGATTTGATCATCCCAACCCGGAATACCGTTAACTGCCCCGGCGAGGCGTAACAAGGCGCTCCACCGGACAGCAATTTCGCTGCGCTCCATTTCCGCCGGTGAGCTTCGGCGTTAGCTCAAAGAAAGTAGATTCTATTGAAATTTGAGAATACAACCAAAGTGTCATCAACGCATGCATGCAACGGTTGTGGTTCATGTTGCAGGAATTTCGCTTTTATTCAGCTTTCCCAAGACGATATCAAGGCGATTGAAACCTTCACAGGACTATACTCGGAAGAATTTACAACCAATATTGATAAAGCTGGCAAGAAGCGTTCTATGAAATTCCAAGCGAATGGAGATTGCATCTTTTTAAAAAATTTAGATGGAGCCTATTCATGCACCGTATATGAAGCGAGATCGGTGACGTGTAGAAACTATCCATCAACCGATATTCAGAAAGAATTTTGTCGTGTAAATAGAGACCGTTGATAGAAACGAAGAGCATGAGCTAACAAGCGGCTGTTGTCGGACTCGCTTCGCTCGCCGCAAAGCCTCATCGTTATGCAATATTTGTAAGCAATGGAGGAAAATATAATGAGTGATGTAAGCAAGAAATTGGATAGGAAAGCATCATGAGCAAAGGAACATTTAAAAAAGTAGGGGAGTCAACTGAACCAATGTATGGACCAAGAGCCATACTGGTATGCGGCTTCACGCCGTTAGAACAGGAAAATGTAATGAAATTAATCGACAATATCCAGCTTACAGATGTTCCGGTGATTTTTGCCACAGCGGCGGATACCGATAAACATCTGGGTGAGTTACTGACCAGGCCTGATCAATCGGAACGAAACTCGGATTATGACAATGAACGAG
>Ga0222683_1000250_pt1 | contig 21776 bp, 32 predicted proteins | sample AntAcemetage1073_FD_179841 | JGI IMG/M metagenome (GOLD analysis project Ga0222683, IMG submission 179841) | Saline water microbial communities from Ace Lake, Antarctica - #1073 | ecosystem: Environmental > Aquatic > Non-marine Saline and Alkaline > Saline | place: Antarctica: Ace Lake... | reverse complement strand
AGGAGTTACAAAAACTGCAGCAACTAAAATTAAAGATATATGGCTAATTCATGCGCAAGATATGGGGCGTATTCGAAATAAAGAAACTGCCGCTGAGTTAAAACGAATCAAAGACTCTCAAAAGGCGGCGGTCAAGGCCGCGAAGGAACGCGAAAAGCTCGCGGCGGACTTCTCGAAGAAATATCAGGAACTCACCCTGGGCGATTACGACTATGCCGTGAGAAAGATCCGCGATCAGGGGAATGCTTACGAGCGAGCCGGATCTGATCATGTGCAGGTGGAAGAATGGGTTGCTGCGGAAATTAAGGACCTGGCCGACAAAGGGTCACAAGATAAAATCAAGGCGACCGAGGACTTCTCGGACAAATATCAGGAACTCACCCTGGGCGATTACGACTATGCCGTGAGAAAGATCCGCGATCAGGGGAATGCTTACGAGCGAGCCGGATCTGATCATGTGCAGGTGGAGAAGTGGGTCTCGGCGGAAATAGGGAAACTGGTTGATTCTCAATCGCAAGATAAAATCAAAGCCGACGAGGACTATGCCAAAGAATCCACCCGGATCTACGAGCGCCTGGTGGACGACGTGAACAAGAACGCCCTGAGCGAATATCAATACAAGGGCAATCTCCTGGATAAGCAATACAGCGAATATAAAAATCATCTCGTGTCTCTCGGCAGACAAAACGAAACCTACGCCGATGGCGTAAATCTGCTCGACACCTGGCTCGCCGGCGAAAAAGCAAAGCTTTGGGATGAGGAGGCTCGTAAGCATGGGGGTGTCCTCGACACTATGAAGGTGGCGTGGAGTGACTTCTCCAGAGATAACATGAATACCTCACAGACGATGTACGATGGATGGACTCAGATCATGACAGGAATGAAATCCAGCATGACTGACATTCTTGTAGCCGGCATGAAGGGTGACTGGGACGAGATGGCAAGTTCCTGGGAATCCCTTTGGGATAACATGCTGGATATTGTTATACGGACAGTCGCTGCGATGTTGGTAGAAGCGGCTGCTGTGGCTGCCATTGGTTTTGTCACCGAGATTGTTGGCGGATTGTTTGCTGCAAAGGGAATTTGGGAAGTGCCAAAAGGAAAAGGTCAAGATACGATCCCAGTCTGGACTCGCCCCGGAGAGATGATCCTTACTCCAGAGATGGGAGAGAAGATTCGTGCTGGAGTCGCAGAGGGCGGTTATAGTGGTGACTTTGGTGGTTTAGGGGAAGCAATGCGAGCGAGTACCGGTGTCCAAGATACGGCTGTTATGGAGGCGCTGGCTAAAGGGACAGCTCAGACCTATTCAATTATCGGAGGAGCTGGATTAGGCTTAAATCTCAGTGGATTGATCAGTGGTTCTAAGTTTGCAGAGGTTATGATGAGTCCAGAGGTACTGGGTACTTCTATATTAACTGGTGGAGTACCCGCTGTAGGAAGAGAAATTCTTGGTGTGGCAAATATGCCGGGTATTGAAGGAATGCCGGGTGATTTCGGTTGGGATGACATAGGAGCATTGCTGGGATATGTCGGACTGGCTACGTTAGGAGTCCCCGGTGTGATAGCAGGTATTGTCGGGCAAACGCTTGGTGCCTATCTGGGGGACTATTTTGGGGATGCTATCGATATGCGGCAGAATGAACCGATGCTTGATGCGTATGAAGATGTATATAGTTCCAGAAGAAATGCGCATGCAGCGGCTATGGCTTCTATAGCGACCGGCCTTTCGATACATAGTTATCCGGGATTGTATTCACCTATGCAGCAAGCTATTGGAGGATATTATGGAGTAGATCCCGGAAGTGTATCTCCCGGATTGGGTTACGCTTCGGCGGCTACGTACGGTCCCGGCTTTGCAGGTTTTGGAATGGAAACAAGCCCCGGTTTTGAAAGTGGTGCTTATAGTGATCCCAACTGGGGTGGTGGCGGCGATGGATTGAGCAGTGGCGGGTTTGGAGGATTTGGAGGTCTTGGCGAAGGACTTGGCAGCACCGGCGGATGGGGCGGTGACGATGGCGATGATGGTGGTTTCTGGAAATATGGTGGTATCGCTCGCGGCCCTGCATCCGGACATCGAGAAACGCTGCATGGTGATGAGGCTGTGGTCCCGCTTTCCGGAGGCAGGAGTATTCCAGTGGAAATGCGAGGCGGCGGCCCTGGTGGCGGCACAACAATACATCTCAACGGCCCGCTGGTATCGATCGAGGGCGACAACCACGTCTTCGACGACCAGTTCATCGAGAAACTGACCCGCGAGGTCCGGATCGAGCTGCGTAATCTTGAGGAGTTGAGACACTAATGGGCAACTGCAGATTTTTATATCAGAATGAAATAACGGCGGCTTCTCAGATAGCCGTATCATCGTCATTCTATGGCGTGATCGGTGGCATTTATACCGAGCAGCTCGGGTCCGCCTCGGTCCAGAACGGCGGCCTCTATTCGGCCAGCGAAGACCTGGGCTATGTCGTAGAGATTGACGGTGTAGGCGGCGGGCAGGAAGTCACCCAGGCCACCTTCAAATGGTCGGACGACGATGGCCAGACCTGGACCGAGACCGGCGTGGCCACCCAAACAAGCGCTTATGAGATGTCCAACGGAGTGACAATACAATTTGCATCCGGCACTGGAGACGATTTTGAGCTGGGCGATAAGTGGTCATTTATTTGCAAGAATAATTACGGCAAGCAAAAGCTCTTCGATCTCGACCGCGATTTTGTCTGTCGCTCCAGAACCCTCGATGATCCAAACGCGATCACACTGACTTTTTCCGAGGCAAAGAACATCAAAGCCCTGGCGATCTTAGACCATAACCTGTCATCCACGGCTGTGATCACGCTTATGGGCAATACGAGCGACGCATGGGGCGCGCCGGCATATTCGCAGGTGATAGCATGGAACTCGAAAAAGATCGGTTATTACCTCGACCAGACATACCGGTACTGGCGGCTACAGATATCAGACCAGCTGAACACCGACGGCTATATCGAAATCGGCGAGTTGTATCTCGGCGATTATTTGGAACCCGGCAATAACTACAGCTATGGGTGGGATCAATCAACCTCCGTCTTTGAGACGGCGGCAAAAAGCAGGGCCGGAGTTGGGAAGAAATCGCTGGACTACCTGCAGGAGAGTTTCCAGATTACCTTCGATCGGATCCCGGAGACGGATATCGACTCGCTCCTCTCCATGCTCAGAGCAATCAAAAACGAGGCGACGCGGATGGTTAAGCCGGCCTGGTTCTTTCCAGAAGGCGCCGGAGACGCGAACAACTTTTACCTTGTCAACATTGACAAGATTTTAAGCCGAGAGGCAATGTTTCTTGATCAATTCACGATCGCGGTAGATCTGTCAGAGGCGGTGAAATCGAATGTATAAGAAATCACTGGCCTTTTCCAAAAGTCAGGACGCCGGGAATCCGGAGCTGACAATCTGTCGAATAACCAATTCGGCTGGCTTGAGGATATTCTCCGACCGTATGCCGCCGGACAATGTCCGCCTCGACACGGATGCCGTGCTATATGACGGCACATACACATACAACGGCGATATAACCTTCGGCAGCAACATGGAGAACGTCCTGGATTATGGAGGCAGGGTACTGAGCTGGGGCCGCCTGCGCGAGACACTCACTCCTGATTCCGGCGACCTGACTCTGAGCCAGAAAACGCAGGAGATCTCGACCATGCAAATCGTGTTGAATAATGCCGACAGATACTTCTCGAAGCTCCTGGGCAGGGAGAACATGATCTCCGCAGTGATAGAACTGCTTGTCGGAACCGGAGACATATCGAGGGATGAGTTCCTGGAGCAGCTTACCGGCATAGTGTCGCGTTTTACTTTGACCGACGAGAAACTTACCCTCAAGATCAGGGCGGTGTAATAATGAGCACCAATCTCCAAGACACATACAGCCTGGGCCGGGCGTGGCGATACGCAAACCCGCGCATGCCGACCGATTACCTCCCCGCCGTGTATGGCGATATAAAGGGCGGCAACTATGGCCTGTGGAACTGCCCCTGCATCGACACGGTCAACTTCTATTACCTTATCGCGGATCATACCATCCTGAGCGCCGGAAACGGCAACGACTTTACGGTTTATAATTACGCTAACGTGGCGATTGATTCCGCAGGATACACCATTGTCGATGACCACACGGATGAAAATGGGGCGCATGTTGCCATAATCAATTTTACTGATGATCAAGCGTTAAATGAACTGATATCAATTCGCTGTAAAGGCAAGAACGATGGCGCCGCGCTGATAGAAAACCCAGTTACAATCCTGGAAGATTTTGTCGTCAACCTCGCTGGCGGAGCCTCTGCGGATTTCGATGCCTTCGCCCTGCAAAAAGCGAAAGACGTCTGCACAGATTACAAGGCCGCGGGCCTGATCACCGGAGACAGCTCTATCGGGACCACGCTGTCGGAGATCCTCTATTCATTTCACGGCGAATGGTGGAAGAATCACCAGGACAATATTGTCATCCAGATGAACACGACCGACCAGGTGTATGCCTGGAAGGGCGAGCTCCTGGAGCGAAACATAAAGAAACTGTCCGCCACACGCGATGAAAAAAACCTGTGTAATATTGCGGAAGTTCAATATGCCTGGAATTATAGATTATTCAAATACGAGGAGGGTGATGACGGCAGTTCTACCGCGGATCAGCTAAGCCGGAACGTCCACGGCGACAAGATCAAGACCTTTGATTTTAAGTGGTGCCGTGACGCGACCACGATCGCGGCGGTGCAGGCGATAATCATCAACCGCCTGAAGGACCCGATATGGATGATCCGGTTCGATGAGGTCACACTGCGAAACCTGCATTTTGAGAAGGGCGATTTTGTTCTGCTGAATCATTCCACGCTCTACGATACAGCGCAGCTCCCCTTCGCGGATCGGATAGTCCAGGTGCTGACAAAGGTAACGGCCATCAATGACAAAACGATAAACTTTGAGCTTATCGACAAGGGCGTGTCTTATCATTCGCTCAGCGAGTCTGTGGCGGAGATTGTCAATATCACGGAGGTTATCGCAAAGAGCGTCACAAAAAACGTGGCAGAGCAGCTGGCCGTCACGGAGACCATTGCAAAGAGCGTCACGAAAAGCCTGACAGACGGTGTTTCGATTGCCGAGACTATATCGAAATACATCGAGAAAGGTACAATAGAGGAGATCATCAATATCACGGAGGTTATTGCAAAGGGCGTTACAAAAAACCTGGCGGAGAGCGTTGCGGTTAGCGAGGTCATCGCGAAAGAAATAACAAAGGCGGTTTCTGAAGGAGCCTCGATTTCCGAAGTGATAACAAAATACATTCAGAAAACCGCTCCGGAAAGTCTCGCGATTTCCGAGCAGGCAATCTTAAACGATTTCAGATATGACGGAATACATTATTACAATGGATCTTTCGCGTGTGGCGAAGATTACACTGTGCTTTGAAAAAGACTATAACGGTAATGAAAGGAGCATTAAAATGATAAAAGAAACGATAAAGATCACTGGTAAGGTAAAAATCGAGTTATTCGGTCCCGATGGCGGGCTGAAGGATCTGCGAGAGATAAAGAATCTAATTGTTACAGCTGGACTCAATCATATTGCTGACCAGATGTCTGATCAGGGTGAGGATGTCATGTCACATGTCGCCATCGGCACCGGGACAACGGCGGCTGCTGTTGGCAATACTGCGCTGGTGACGGAACTCGATCGCAATGCCCTGACATCGAAAACGCAGGCCACTAAAACAGTGACGTACATAGCAGACTGGGCAGCGGGAGATGGCACTGGCGTGATCACAGAGGCTGGGATACTCAACGCAGCCGCCAACGGAACCTTGTTGACGCGGATCGTATTCGCGGCGGTAAATAAACTGGCCAACGATGCGCTGCGGATCACCTGGGTGCATACATACGCCGCGGTATAATAGGAGGGGATTAAAATGGCCACACCAGACTGGATTAATTATGACGAGAAAGTAGTTGGAGAAAACCACGGCAGCCTTGCAGACGTAGCGAACCGGCCAGCGAAGGCAATCCACGCGAATATGCTGGCAGAGCATGATGCAGATGGCAAGCACACATTCGCTTCGTCTTCCGTCGCCGATGAAGGCTCCGTCACCCTTGACACAGGCAAAACCGGACGCGGCTGGGCGATGGCCGGGGACAACGAGGAATATATCAACTTCCGATTCACGGCGGCGGGCGTTGTTACGATAATAAGCAATTCAGCCAACGCTATCAATACAGACACGGACGGATTCCTCTGCGTCTATGACGCCGGTGCGGGAATCGCAATCAAAAACAGACTGGGCGCGACCAAGATAATCCGGTACGTCGTCCAATACAGCGCATAGGAGGCGATCATGAGAGGCTACCCGAAATACATACCGACGAAGCAGGACTACATCAACCTGCTGGCAATCCCGGAGCACAAGGCGCGTGCCCTGGGCGACCTGGAAGGGCTCTATGCTGACGACGACACGCTCATTATGACGACTACAGAGCTGATCGATCCCAGGGACCCGATGTCCGACTGGAAACAGGAGCTAAAGCCGAATCCGTCACCGCTCTGGAAGCAGAAGGGCTTCGCTGACCGCACGGAACTGGCGAAGATAATCAAGGCGAATGGAGGTACGATATAATGACAAATCGACTGGTCACACAAATAGCATCACAGAACTCAGACCTCGCCGCGATCCTGGCGAACATGAACCTCAATCCAAAAAACACCCTCGTGGAATACAAGTCCGCGACGGTGGTCACGGTAACGGGCTCCAACGTCATGGGGCTCAACCTCAACAGCAAATGGTGGGTGCTGGATACCGACTTTGACCTCGACCTTGATGCCGATCTCGACACGGGGGCGAAGGCCCACGGCACCGATTATTATGTCTACCTCTGCGACGATGGCGGCTCGCTGGTCGGCCTGCTCTCGGCGGCTACAACCTATCCCGCGGGCTACGATGCCAACACATCGCGCAAGATCGGCGGGTTCCACTATGGCCGCGTCCGCCTTGTGAATGCAAACTGGATACCACTTGATGTGACAAATGGCGCTTACGGCGCTGGCTGGGAGGATGATGTATCGTCGGCGATCCTCTCAAACTCCGTCTGGGATCTCAAAAACCGTCCGACCTGCGCACCGGAAGGCATGGCGAAGGTTGGCGGAATCTGGGTGGATATATATCTGGCATCCGTCGATGACGCGATAACACTGTCAACGGGGAAATTACTCACCGGCACGACGAAGTCAATCTATAATGCCAATCCCCTCACCGGAACGGAATCACTCAACTGGTACCATTTTAACGAGCTGGCGAAGCGGACAGGCAAACGCATGATGTCACTGTCCGAATGGCTCCAGGGTGCAGAAGGAAGTCCCCAGGGAAACGACGGAGACAATGTCAATGCCTGGTCATATACGAGTAATGCCGGTCGCAATCCCGCCGGCACCGTCGTCAACGCTGTCAGCGCATACAATCTCTGTGATTGCGTGGGAAATGTCCTGGAGTGGCTGGATGAATTTATGCTCGATCCCAGTCAGGTAACTGGTGGCTGGCAGGACTCCATGACGGGCCAGGGTGTCGGGCAGCTGTATATGTACGGTGCTACCTCACTGCATGCCGTCCTTGCAGGCGGCATCTGGCCCAACGGCGTGAACGCCGGTTCCCGGTGTGTGGGCGTGAACAACTATCCGTGGCGCGTGAGCACGAACCACGGGTGCCGCTTCGCCTGTGACTCTCTGTAATCTGATATCTGGGAATCTGTTTTAATGGAAAATCTTGTAATCTATCAGAAGGTATATGATCTCATGATTTATTTGTTTCCAATCATAGACAGGTTCCCGAAATATGAAAAGTTTGTTCTTTGTACACAGGTCAAAAACTGCATTATCGATATAGCGCGGCGCATTATCCGGGCGAATAAAAGCCGGAGCAAGCGGCCACTGCTGTACGATATCGATGTGTCAATCGAAGAATTGAGGATGCTGATCAGGTTTTCCCATGACAGGAAATATCTGTCTCATAATAGTTATGCGGAGACAAGCAAACGGATCAACGAAATAGGCCGCCTTCTGGGCGGCTGGATGAAGTCTCTGGGTTGAGGGCGCTGCAGGCGGCAACTGGAACAACGGCGTGAACGCCGGTTCCCGGTGTGTGAACGTGAACAACTATCCGTGGAACGTGAACACGAACAACGGGTGCCGCTTCGCCTGTGACAGTGATAATATTATAGATCGAAGAAATTACGGTTTCTCCGGCAGTGACTTTTCAAAGTCAGGCTCTCAGTCCGTGCCGCAAGGCAAAATATATAAACAGGCCCGCGATGGCAAGTAGGAAACGAAAGCTATCGCAGGCCACACTCTTGTGAGATCATATATGGCGAAAACATACGGTGGGCTTTATCCCCGGATATACAACTTCGGCAACCTGTTTCTGGCATACCAGAAGGCCCGGAAGGGGAAACGATACAAAGAGAACGTCCTCGCCTTCAGCTGCCACCTGGAAGAGAACCTGATCCAGATCCAGAACGAGCTGATCTGGAAGACATTCACGCCTGGCCGATGCAACACCTTCTATATTTATGAGCCCAAGAAGAGGCTGATAACCGCCGCGCCATTCAGGGATCGGGTTCTCCATCACGCGCTTTGTAATATTGTTGAGCCTATATGGGAGTCCCGCTTTATCGCAGATTCCTATGCGTGCCGCCCGGGCAAGGGAACACATGCCGCGGCAGACAAACTGACCGCACTTTTGAGACGCTGCAAACGCAACTGGGGCCGCGTCTACTGCCTGAAAGCCGACATATCAAAATACTTTCCCTCGATCGATCACGACACCCTCAAGCGATTATTACGAAAGCGCATCGCCTGTCCGGAAACGCTATGGCTTTGCGACGTTATTATTGATTCGACCGGCTCTGATACTGGTGTCCCGATCGGCAACCTGACAAGCCAGCTCTTTGCCAACGTCTACCTCCACGAGCTGGATGAGCTTGTCAAGTACACGCTTCGCGAACGGTTTTATATTCGCTACATGGACGACTTCATTATCCTGGCGCCGGACAAAACGCACCTGCATCACGTCATAAATGATATCGCGGACTATTTACAACATAGTTTAAGGCTGCAGTTGAACAGGAAAACACAGATATTCCCCGTCGAAAGCAGGGGTATAGATTTTCTCGGGTATCATACCTGGGCGACACATCGACTATTGAGGGCATCCAATGCAAAACGTGCAAAGCGGAAGATCCGGACACTACAGAAACTTTACCGGGGAGGGAAGATAACCCCGGACAGAGTCATTGTAGCTGTCCAGAGTTGGGTTGCGCACTGCAAACACGCGAACACATACAGGCTGAGGAAGAAAGTGCTGGAAGGCATTACGCTGAAACCGAAGTGCTCATCTACTGTTCAAGGTGTGCCGGATACAGAAGGCGTGACCACGTAGTCATTTTCATGCTCTGTTTATTCTGTAAAATCGGCAGGCTACAAAGGGGTCAAATAACTTTTAAATTTATTTCAGTTTTCGGGTATTTTTTCCTTGACACAAGCACTGCTTTCCTTTATGACTACTTGTAAGACAATCTAAATACTAACCAAAGGTAAGACATTATGAAGAAATCGAAACGAGCTGTCAACAAAAAACTGGCCGGTGCTTTGATCGGTTATGCCCGATCGAGCTATCAGAACCTGGCTGGCCGCATGGAGCCTCCGGTCAGCCGACCGATGATTAGCCAGATCATGCTCGATGCAACCTGTAACGAGCGGCTGATGAACCAGGTGACGGAGATTCTCCGGCCGGCGGCTGCGGCTCTGATGGGTGAACTTTTCAATCTCGTCAATGGGGCGCGATCTGCCCCGGATCTGCTCGATGTCCTTTTCCCTCCTGTTTGTGTTGATCCTGAATCAATTGGTCTACCAGTAACAGAGGGAAATCATAATACTTTGCTTGAAAAAAAGGGGGAAAGAAAAGATGGGAACAATAGAGATTGTGCAGGATAAGATTACGGTGGTTCTTAGCATGTGGTGGAGGGGGGTATTATGAAAGAGGCAAGTGTGTATTACGCGAACCGAGCATTGCATCACATCGCGTCTTTGATGTTCCATTTGTGGGACGAGGATGCAGTGTTTGTATTGCAAGCAGACATTGACGAGATCAAAGAGAACCTGGACGAGATCAAAGAGAACCTGGAATAGGTTATGACCTGGCAGTCCCGGTTGTGACCATTGCTGGGCGGCAAGTATGGCACACAGATTTGCGAGTTTGTGATCTTTACAGTTGGACAGAATCCAACAGAGCCGGAGGCACCATCAATTCTGTTTTCGCATTTCGTTATAACTTTCCGACCAGTATCAACAGGCCTCCCCGTGCTTGTGGTCCTTTCGACGACCCCGGCTCCATACGGTTTCCGTTGGAGCTTATGGAGCTGGCACGGAAGAAGGAAGAGGCGCGCCAGGCCCGAATATTACGCCGGAAACGCGGCGGGGGCCAGTTGGTTCTCTATGGACAGGGACAATAAGGTCGGCCCGGGGATGCCGTTAAACTCCCCTTCATAGACTCCTCCTTACAGGGGCCCGCCGGGAGCCTCGGCGCAAGCGGAATCTCGGTTATAAATATGGGTGTCGATCATGATTAAACGATTTCAAGGCTACATCGAGAACGAGTCCTGGGATGAGAACCTCAGAGAAGCTGATGACTGGCTGACTAAATTCTGTTACGCGGTCATGATTCTGGCTGTGCTTTATTTCGGCGGCGGCTATCTGCACGCGTGGATGACGGGGGTTTTTCAATGAGAATTCTGCTCGCGGCCCTGATCGTCCTATGTATCCCAACGATCCTGTATCCCCTCGGCATTCATCCGGCGCTGCCATACTCGCTGTCGGATCTGGTCCGGGAGGAATACATGACCGAGGTCTGGCAGGAAAAGGCACGCCAGGCTTATCACGGAACGGGTTATCGGATTGAATGGATCAACGGCAAGGAATATTTCCGGAGAGACGGCCAGTGGTGCAGATACAAAATCCCGGCCGACTGGCAGATGGAGGGGTAGGATGAGCGGGAAACGCGATAAAAAGATTCGGAAAGCCGGCGAGCGCTATGGCCGACTTCTGCCGATGACGAGTCTGACAAGCTTGTCTCTCGGGAAGCGTCTGAAGGTAGCCTGGCGAATCGTAAGGACAAAGAGTCGGAGGGTGGCATAATGTTCATCATCGTATTTGTAATAGCGTTTGTGGTCGGCCTCATCTTCGGCGCGGGACTGTGGGATATGACACAAGACAGATCCAAAAGGAAATGGCATGCGATACCATATAATCATGAACATCGCGGGCGAGATCTATGATCTCTATCGAATGGCACCGGACCCGGATCGGGCCGAACTCCTGGCACGGATCTCGGTCGCGAAAGAAAAGGGGCTGATTCCATCGCCCTGGTCGGTGAATCCATCCGATATCCGGGTCCAGGAAGCCCCGGGGCGTGAATCCATCCATGCTTAGGTATGGCCCGGGGCGTGAAAGTCCAGCACAGAGCGATTGTGTGCGTTGTTTTATTCAGAGATATCAGACCGTTATAATGAAAGGAATGTTTATGCCAGAATCCACAGCGAACGTCGACAATCCGCTTTATGCCGAACTCGATCGGCTGCGAGGTATCGTCGGTGAACAGGTCACCGAGATCTCTGATCTGAAGGATGAGATCAACTCGCTCATCAAACCCATAAGCGAATACGAAGAGCACGGCGCGTCGATCGGGGCGATGGTGGCTCTAAAACAAAAGGCCTATGGAGACAGCTTTGGCAAGGCGGGCGATGTCTTGCGGATACTCTATCCTGGCGGGATCACCCCGGAGCAATACGATGACCTCCTTTCTGTAGCCAGGGTCGTCGACAAGCTCTTTAGAATCGCGACAGACAAGGACGCCCTGAGCGAGTCTCCGTACCGTGACATCGCTGGCTATGGGATCCTCGGCACGGTGAAAGGAGAACACAATGGGAGTGGCGCGGCCGAAAATCAAGGATGAGGTCCACTACAAAAAGGGTCTGACCTGGGCATACTGTTCTCACTGCAACCACTTTGTCCGGGACTACCAGGTACAAGGCATCGGCGCTGGGATCGCCAGAACCGAACCACGCTGCGACATTATCGGCCTGAAAGACGGCCGTGGATACCGGATTAACCCGGCATACATCTGTGACTACTGGGACAACAGCAACCATATGAAGCGATACAGGGATGAATTTTTATGATGACACGGGAAGTTTATAGCCGAACAGAATCTAAAAGAGAGAACACCGCTGTCCGTCTGCTCTCTCTTGTATCTCTTTTCAATAGATTCAATACAAGTATCTATGGACCTCCCTGCGTTTTGGGTCCTTTCGGGACCTTGTCTCCTATGCGGTTTCCCCCAGCGCGGAAATTGCCTGCACATAAATTCATGTTTCGGTTGGAAATTTGGAAAGCGTCAACATTGAGGTTGGTCTATGAGTGATTCGGATGGGACAGGCGGCAAGGCCACTTCTGTGGATGATATTAAACGGCAAGTCCAGGAGCGCATCGATGAGGAGACCGCGCAGGCTCCGGCCACGGCTCCTGATTCCGGACCGAAGATTGACAGTAAATTTATTAGCGATTGTATCTTTGCGAACGCCCTGGGCGATGGCACGATGTACGCGACTCTGTTCCGCGATAAACTTCTCTACTGTAAAAACATGCAGGAGTGGTTTGAGTGGACCGGCCACCGCTGGCAGCGTGATATTATGGGACGATCGCTCGCCGCTGTCGAGCTCGTAGTGCAGCAATATCTGGGAGAATATAAACGGCTCGCCGGGGAGATTGCCGGGGTTGTGGTTGATGGCGATGATGAAGGCCAGGCGAAGGTGAAGAAGCTCAGAAAGTCACAACACGACCTGCTCAACCGGGCAAGCAAGCTCCGGGACGATCGCCGCCGGACCGCCTGTTTGAAATTCGCACACACGATCACGGATCCCCTGGCCATCACCGGCGACGAGTTCGATCAGAAGCCGAAGCTCTTTCCCTGCGCGAACGGTGTCATCGATCTCGTGCGCGGGACGCTTATCGATGGCCGCCCCGGCGACTATCTGTCGATGGCCAGCCCGGTTGATTTCAAAAGCATCGATGCACCCGCGGTCCTCTGGGAGAAAACGCTACTCGAGATATTCAGCGGCGACGAGGAAATGGTGGCATATATTCAGCGCCTTTTCGGGTATGCCATGACCGGTCTGGTCCACGAGAAGGTTTTCCCGGTGTTCTACGGGAAGGGCGGCTGGAACGGCCGGAGCCTGATCATTGAGACCATCAGCTACGTCATGGGATCCCTCGCCGGGTCTATTCCCTCTGAAATGCTTTTATCCTCGAAATACGTCAAGGCCTCATCCGGACCATCGCCCGATGTCATGAGTCTCAAGGGAATGCGCTTGACCTTCGCCTCTGAGACCGACGAGGGCCAGAAGTTCAGCGCTTCGAAAGTCAAATGGCTGACCGGTAAAGATGAATTAAATGGCCGGAACCCTCACGATAAATATTCGACGCGGTTTCAGCCAACGCATAAACTATTCCTGATGACCAACTCACAACCCCAGGCGCCGGCAAACGACAAGGCCTTCTGGGAGCGGCTCCATCTGATCCCCTTCACCCTGTCATTCGTCAACCGGGATCCCCAGGACGCGACGGAGCGCCGAGCGATACTCGATCTTGATCAGCAGCTGCTGAAAGAGGCGCCCGGGATCCTCGCCTGGCTGGTCCGGGGCTGTCTGCTCTGGCAGAAACACGGCCTTAAACCGCCGCGCAAAGTCACCGACGCCACCGAGAAATACCGGCGCAACGAGGATCTCCTGGCAGACTTCATCGACGAGTGCTGCCTCCGGGAGCCGGGGGCGAAGGGCAAGGCCTCGGTTCTCTACGGCCGGTTTGTCTCCTGGTACCACGACAACATCGGTACCAAGGAACCATCCGGAACCTGGTTCGGCAAGCAGCTCAGCCAGAAATACGACAAGTCAAAGTCCGAAGGTTGCGTCATTTATATCGGGATCACGCTCACCGATTAGGGAGGGTTAGAGGGTTTATGGTGGTAAAACTTAACAAACGAAATGGAGTTATTAAAATGCACAGAGTTGTGAATAACGCTCCCTGTCTCCCCAACAGTCGCCAAGCATCCCCGGAAAAGGGAGGGTTTGCCCTCAGCGCGCCGGCGTCGGTAACTGTTAGGAACCATTCAGGGAAAGCCGTAGATACTTGGCTGGAATATCTGTGCTCAGGGAGGGTTAGACGGTTCTCCAACCTTTTCTTGGTGTTTCGTTTTTTAAAAAGCACATACATATAGTTATAGGGCTTAACTATCTAACTATCCATAAAGGCCCTTGGGAGGGGTATTATTATTATTAATAATATTAAAAAACATAATGATATTAAATATATAAAAAAAAGAAGAAAAAAGGGAGGGTTTGAGAGTTTTTCTGGAGGGTTTAAAAAGGCCTCCCTAAGCCTCCCCGAAAGGAGAATGTAACGATGAAAGACGTACTTAATGACTTCATCCAGGAGCGCTGTATTGTGGATCCGGACGCACGGGTAGTATTTCGGCAATTCTATGACAATTTTAGTTCCTGGTATCACGCTAACATGGGCAGAAAACAACCGGGCGCCGCCTGGGTAGGAAAGCGACTCGGCCAGAAGTACACAATGAATAAGGCAGAGGGCCGCATTATATTTATTGGGATCACACTGAACGATAATGAAGTTGATGAAAAATCATTACGCGTAATGATTCAAAAGAATATCAAAGCGGTCAAACAAACCATATTAGACTTGGATATCACAATCAACGATGATGATGACCGAGAGGCCCTTAAAATGACCAAATGGTTACTTAGTCAATTAAGGGGTCTTAATCGAATGATACTCATTGCCAGAAAACGAAACATTTCGATCGGCTAAACGTGAAGGTGTGGTAACCATGAACATCCTTGATCTGGCCCAGAAAAAAGTGAAGCTTCGGAAGGTCTCATCGACCAACGGCGGCGAGTGGCAGGGTCCGTGCCCTGGCTGCGGAGGTAATGATCGCTTCCATGTCTGGCCCGGGCAGAACCAGGGCGAGGGCAGCTACTGGTGCCGGGGGTGTGGAAAGGCCGGCGACACGATTCAGTTCCTGCGCGACTTTGAGGGGATGTCCTTCCAGGAGGCCTGCGATTATCTCAACATCGATGTGCCAGATCAGCCCCGGCAGTTTGGCCCGGCACAGCGCAGGATTGAACCAGTGGAATTCACACCGGCGGAGCACCAGTCTCCGACCGACCTGTGGCAGACAAAAGCGGAGGCGTTGGTAGTCTGGGCCCAGGGGCAGCTCCTGAAGAACGCCGAGGTCCTCTCCTGGCTCGCCGCGCGCGGGATCGACCGGGCCGCTGCAGAGCGGTACCGCCTCGGATGGAACCCCGGCGAAAAAGGGAAAGACCTTTACCGCGCCCGCACCGCCTGGGGTTTGCCGGTGATCACAAAAGACAACGGCCGCCCCAGGGTCCTCTGGATCCCTCGCGGCCTGGTGATCCCCGTGATCATCGACGGCACCGTTCACCGGGTCCGGATTCGCCGGCCCGAGGGAGAGCCTCGCTACTACGTCATCCCCGGATCCTCCGCTCACATTATGCACCTCGAGCCGCAGCGCCGGGCCGCCGTCATCGTCGAATCAGAACTCGATGCCGTCGCCGTCGTCGCGAATAACCAGATCGCCGGCGCCGTGGCCGTCGGGACATCCCATGGGAAACCGGACGCCGTGGTTTACGAAAGCCTCAAAGGATCGCTGCAGATCCTCAACGCGCTCGACTTCGACAAAGCCGGATCCGCTGCCTGCAGGTGGTGGGACGAGCACTTCGATCAAAACGACCGCTGGCCGGTGTCCCGGGGGAAAGACCCCGGAGAGGCCTACGAGTTGGGGATAGACTTGGATTGCTGGATAAAAGCAGGGCTCGCACCGGCACTGATCATCGACGACAAACAAGCCGCTCCGGCAACATCTCACATCCCAGCGCCCGAACCGGCAAAGCCAGAGGCCCGCGTTCTGATTACCGGGACCGGATCTTTGCATCCCGCCGTCAGGGAACTCTATCAGCTGTTACAAAACAACCCCAGCGTCGTAATCATCAACGAGCCGGCCCGGTTTACCATTCTGCGCCACGGCAAGTACGTCGGTGGCCGCATCAATCAACTGGTGTTCCAGGTCCCGGAAGTGACAGATTATATCCTGGCGCACCCGGCAGAGAAAATTACAGGAGAGAACTTTATAATATGAAAATAGAAAACATGAAAATCGAGGCGATCAAGCCGTATCCCGGCAACGCGAAAGCACATCCACGGAACCAGGTTAACAAGATAGCGCAGTCGATCCAGGAGTATGGATTTCAGGTCCCGATTCTGCTGGACAAAGAGAACGTGATCATCACCGGGCACGGTCGCCTTCTGGCCGCGAAAAAGCTCAAGATGGAGAGCGTACCGACTGTGCGCATGGACCACCTGACGGACGCCCAGGTCAGGGCCTTCCGCTTGATGGACAACCGGTCGAATGAATCCGACTGGCTCCCAGAAGATCTGGCCAACGAACTCAAGCTTCTGTCCCTCGAGGGATTCGACCTGGAGTTGACAGGCTTTGATGGCGTGGAAATTGAGAAGCTGTTTGATATTAAAGAGGGCCTGACAGATCCGGACGAAGTCCCCGAAGTCCCGAAGGTGGCTATCACGAAGCCGGGCGATATCTGGTTGCTGGGGAAGCACAGGGTAATGTGCGGCGATTCGACAAAGGCGGAGGATGTGGAAAGGCTGATGGACGGGGTGAAGGCGGCAGTCCTCTTTGTCGATCCGCCGTATGGGATGAAATATAACCCAAATATGTCAGATACACTTAGACATAAAAAAGGGAACTGGCAAGCAAAGATCAATAATTATTCTCCAGTCATTGCAGACGATAAAGATTTTGACCCCTCTTTTCTCCAGGAATTATTTAAGTATTGCAAGGAACAATTTTGGTGGGGTGCTGATTATTATGCGGAGCGCTTGATTGATAAAAACAAAGGGAGTTGGATTGTTTGGGATAAGCGCAAGGGCATTGAAGACATGGAATGGTCAACAAGTGAGTTTGAGCTTTGTTGGAGTAAGGCAAGACACCACAGGCAAATTGCACGCATAACGTGGAGCGGCATTTTAGGGACTGAGCAGGAATTTGACCACAGCGACGGCAGGAAACACCCAACACAAAAGCCAATCCTTCTTGTGAGGTGGTTTATTGAAAAATTCAGCAAAGAAGATGATGTTATTGCCGACCTCTTCGGCGGTTCAGGCAGCACCCTCATAGCAGCCGAACAGACAGGACGGACAGCGTACCTCATGGAGATAGATTGTTTGTACTGCGATGTTATAATAAATAGGTACTTGCAATTCGTTGGGATTGATGGTAAAGTCTTTTTATCTACTAACGATAAAGAGGCGATCCCCTATGAAGAAGTGTGCAAAATGCGGAAAGGTAAAGCCACTCTCTGAGTTTTATAAAACGTCACGGGAGAATGGATATACTGCAAGATGTAAGGAGTGTCATGGAGTTGAAACCAGAATATGCGTTGTGTGCGGAAAAGAGTTCAGTGGTAAAAGAAATAAAAAACTTTGTTCCATTGAATGTAAAAAGATTTATCGGCCACAAACGTTTCTCGTGTGCAAGCAATGCGGTAAAACGTTTGGGCCAGTTGACCGGCTTGACGTAAAATATTGCTCTATGGAGTGTAAGGCTTTATCTCAGAAGGGGACGCCAAGTAATAAAAAGGGTAGACACTATCCACATTTGCAGAGAGCCAGAGTAGCTTATTGTCCTGTCTGCAATAAAAGATTTAGAGCTGTAGCTGATTTTGGTGATAGAAAACAAATCCATTGCTCGCATAGATGTTATTTGAAAAATAGACGAGTATCACATTATGAGGAAAGAGTGGGAGAGTACCTAAAAAATAAGGGCATTCCCCTTTCATGTCAGTTCAAAGTAAAAAAATGGAGTTTTGATTTTAAGATTGAAGGCTTAAAGATTCTCATTGAGGCCGATGGTTCATATTGGCATTCGTTGCTATTGGCTGTAGCGAGAGACAAAAAGAAAGATGCTTGGTGTAAAATGAATGGATATGAGTTGTACAGGATAGACGAGATTGAATTTAAAAAGGACAAAGAAAAGGCCTGCGACGTAACCGTAAAACGCTGGGAGAATTTCACCGGCGGAAAAGCAGAACTAATCAAGTAACACGGGATATTTATGCGAGAACAACCTCAAAAATTTCACCTTTCAATTCATGGCAGCCGGACTCTGACGGATGAGAGGGTTAAAATTATTATTTTAGAAGAGATAGAGAAGCACAATCCCACCACTATCGTTACCCATGCCGAGCCCGGCGGCGTATGTGAAGTCGCGAGGGATCTTTGCCGGGAAAAGGCCATTCCCCTAAAGCTGCATTTCCTGAACTTCAAATTTCTGCGCGGTGCGTTCGAGCATCGCAGCCTGGACGTGCTCAAGGACAGTGATCACAGCGTATTCATTCATGACGGGAAAAGCAAGGGCTGTTCAAACGAACTGAAGCTGGCGAAGAAAATGAACATACCATATTCGCATCACGAACTCGACCCTGCGGAATATGACAAGAGTGTGGGATTTGAGATTGAAACTGACTGGGATAAAACCGCGATGGTAGATGTGCCTGAATCTGATATTTATGATCTGGAGATCAACTAATGGAAAAAACCCGATTAGACAAGCTCCTGAAGCTGGCCTCAAAAGAAGAGGCCCTGCAGCTCAAGATATATTACAACGCCTCGATCAAGACGTTGACGGCATACCAGACCGAATCGACGACCGCGAAACTCCGTGATCTGCAAAGTGCTGAGGGTGCTCTCGAAGAATATGTCGGCAGACTGGAAGAACAGTATATGCCGGAAATTCGGACTTTCCCGAACCGTCTCGCGGTGACGAAGTGGCTGCAGGATAACGGCTGGAAGGTGTCGAAGTCGACGGTCTATAACCGGATCGGGAAGGCGAAGCTGCTGTCGCGTGAGGATGGTCTGTTCTATCTCAAAGACGTCAAGAAATATGCCAGCGTTTTTTTGAAGCGCAAAGACACCGGCAAACGGCTCCAGGGTGAACAGGATGACCTGCAGCGGAGAAAGACGGGGCTTGAAGTTGAGAAACTGGAAGTGGAAATCGCCCGGGCGAAGCACAAGCAGAAAGTCGAGGAGGGGTTATATATCCCGCGCGATCAATTTGAGATAGAGTTGGCATCCAGGGCCACCGTCCTCGATGCGGGGATCGCGCATTTTTTCCAGTCGGATGCCGCCACGTGGATCAATCTCGTGGGCGGTGATCAGCGGAAACTCCCCGAACTGATTAGCGTACTCATGGCCGCGAAGGACGGATTTATGAACCAGTACGCCAGGGCGAAGGAGTTTGTTATCGAAATCGGAGAATCGGTTGACGGTTAACAGTTAGCGGTTGGAGGCGCGGAATATTGTTGGAGAAATAAAAATAACCAGCACTACTGGAGGTGATGTATGAAGATAGATCCGTGGATTTGTGAAATCTGTGCAGAGGAATTTGTCAACGAGGTGGATATGCTTGCGCATCAATTCAACAGTTATTGCGAAAGAGAAATAATAAAAAGATGGGCTAAAGAGGACCGCCGAGAAAGGCGACGAGGGTTAAGCGTTTTACCCAAAAATAAAGCATAACCAGCACTACTGGAGGTGACGGGATGGGTATCAAAAAACAAGATTTTTTTGTTGCTAAATGTGATTATTGTGGGGAATATTTGCAAAACGGTGAAGGTGGAATACTTTGTTGCAAAACTAAGGGAGGCATTAAGGATCACATGAAGTTTGCTGATTGGAAAAAGAAGAACGGAAAAATCTCTTGCGAGAATTGTTGGGAAAATTAAGCACCACAGGAGGTGATGGGATGGATAGATACCAGAAAGAAGGTGACGATGCAAAACTGGCATACAAGCAAATGTTAGACCACTTTCTCAACGAAATAGATCAAGTAGACCAAAAAACACCCTCGTACCCCACCGAGCCAAAATGGTGGGTGAATATGATGAAAATTAGGGATTTAGTAACCCGACTTATGGATGAGAAATAAGTAATGGTAGAAAATAGCGGGGTGGCGCCCGTAAGCCAGAGATCCTTACCAAAGCGCAAATTGCCATGCAAAGGGGAGGCCATTTCTACCACTACTACAGGAGGTGTGAGATGAATAATTGGTATATAGTCGATGACAATAACAACAACACTGTTCGGGGCCCCTATAAACACAAAGAAACCGCCAGGGCTGTAAGGAATGAGTTAGAATCTTTCTACCCGGAACGAGACTGGAACCTATGGGTTGTCGAAAAGCATGAATAACCAGCACTACGGGAGGTGATGCGATGGACGAAGAGATGAAGGCTTTTTTTGAAGAGGTTGACGAAAACGGCGGTTTTAAGTTTTGGGTGTGTCCTAATTTGTGCAGAGGTTTTGTTGATTGGGATGGAGACAAGGCTACATGCCGCACATGTGGGCGCACCAACCAAAAAGAAGGCGACCCAAAACCGGCACTACTGGATGTCACCACTTAACCACAACTGGTAACAATTTGGAGGTAAGAAATGAGCATGGAGTATATTAGAAAGACTTATGACGTACCCGCCAAGCGTGGGGCAATGGTGCTTTACAAAGGGAAACCAGGAATTATCACCGGATCCCGTGGAGCGCACCTCAGAATCAAACTGGATGGAGACACAAAATCGGGGATATATCATCCAACATGGGAAATTGAATATGGAGGCTGGAAATGAAAGCAAGGACAGAAGCGAGAATCATTAAGGTTATAGACATAGCGATACTCTTATGTATAGGAGGAGTATGCGGATGGGTTCTCAAGGTTTGGGTGGGATGATCCAGGCAAGACAATCTTGCGAGTTTGTGATACACATAGAGAGAAATACAGAGATGGTTGAAGCTGGGGAAGTTATGACCGTGGAAAGTATTAAGGGGAGGGTTGGGAATTGAGCATGAAATTAATTCAAGGTGATTGCCTCCCGGCCATGAAAGAGATGCCCGACAATGCTTTTGATTTGGCGATAGTTGACCCGCCTTATGGGGTAGGAATGGATGGCGCTCATTTTATGACGAAGAGCAGCAAAACAGAAGCAAAAAACTATACGGAAAAGGCTTGGGACAAAGAAACCCCACCGCCTGAATACTTTTTAGAACTCCTCCGTGTATCTAATAATCAAATTGTATTTGGGGGAAACTATTTTATAGAATATCTTCAAAATACATCCTGTTTTGTAGTGTGGGATAAAGATAATGGGGGTAGCCTCCATGCTGATTGTGAACTTGCGTGGACATCTTTTAAAACAGCCACAAGAAAAGTAAGATATTTATGGCATGGAATGCGTCAACAGAATATGAAGCACAAAGAAATCCGTATCCATCCAACCCAGAAGCCCGTTGCCCTCTACAAATGGCTCCTGACGAACTATGCCAAGCCGGGGCAGACCATCCTTGATACGCACCTCGGAAGCGGTTCAATAGCGATAGCCTGTCATGATTACGGATATGACCTCACAGCCTACGAGATTGACAAGGAATACTTTGAAGCGGCAACGGAACGGATTGAAAGGCACAAGGCGCAAGGGCAGTTATTTCAGGCGGTGGAAGTTATGACCGTGGAAAGTATTAAGGGGAGGGTTGGGAATTGAGCATGA
>Ga0222683_1000248_pt1 | contig 21868 bp, 23 predicted proteins | sample AntAcemetage1073_FD_179841 | JGI IMG/M metagenome (GOLD analysis project Ga0222683, IMG submission 179841) | Saline water microbial communities from Ace Lake, Antarctica - #1073 | ecosystem: Environmental > Aquatic > Non-marine Saline and Alkaline > Saline | place: Antarctica: Ace Lake... | reverse complement strand
GCCGAAGAATATATCAGGGGAATATTTAATATCCCGGAAAATGTAAACGTCCTGTCTATTATTGCCCTGGGTTACCCTGATGAAGTAAAAAAGCCAAGAAACGAGAGCGAACTATTGGTTGAACGAGTCTTTTATGATGTTTTTGGAAAAAATCGTACATAGATATTCTTTTGGTTTTTTTTAGTTAAATCAATCAATTCTAATTAAAAATAATACACAAGCAAACAACCAACCCGCTAAGCAAATGGTTTTATGAGGCCTCTAAAAGAGATCAAATTCTTGTTGGTCGCTTTCTTCTTTCTTTAATAGTTATTGTGAGGTTAAAACCCGTTTTGACGATTGAATCATATACGACAATACACCTTCTCCTGTTGTATAATAAAGCGATAAATAACAACAATGTCATTAATCACTTTATTATACATTGAAAAGATCAAAGCTTTGTTTTTGAAAATTGAATCAATTTTACTTATCAACAAGAATAATTAAACTCCTTTACTTCTAACTTAAAAAATATTACTTATAATCTTTGCTTTAATATTCATCCAAATGATTAAATTCTGCATCCTCAATCCAAGTGTCGGGCCTGGATACAAATTCAACCAGGTTTTCCAATAAAAACATGTGCTTTTTTTCTTCTTCCGCCAACTTTAAAAGTAGGTTTTTTTGTGCTTTGTCTTCTACCTTACCGCTCATCTCTAAATAATGTTGATGACTCTTTTCTTCAATTTCCTGGGCTTTACGGTAGAAATCTGCCTGTGTTAAATCAAAGCTAAATTCCAGTTTTTTTCCTTTAATTTTCTCAAAGATGTTCCTGGCATTCTTTAAGAGGTTTGTTTCTATTAATTCCGGGTAAGTATCTGTTTTCATCATCTGTTCAACAATGTTAAAATGTTTAACTTCTTCATCTACCAACATTTTCAGTATAGTTTGCAGCCCTACATCATCTGTTTTGCTTATCAGTTTTTTATAATAACCTTCACTGTCTTTTTCTAATTTCAAGGCATACTTATAAATATTCATTTATTTTCCCTCCTATAAAAAATATTCATATCCAAGAGATTTATACGATTTTTAAAAATACAATCTGTAAGAAATTTTTCTAAAAATTAGGAATTAGACCGTCGTTTTTTTATATAAAGCTTTCCAGAGTTCTGTCCGGTAATAGTACCATTACCTGAAAATTTGGGGGTGTTTGGTCTCTCTTGTTACCCTCGTACAGATTACGATATTAAATTCACGATATTAAATCATATATTATATATACTTTAAACGTTTTAAAAATCCTTCTTTTTATAAAAATAAAAAACTAAAACTTTTACCAATCCAAACAATAATTGCTTTCTCTTTTCCGAAACAGAGAAATATCTCCCGTTTCTCAGGAAATTTCATCTATCACAGCAAATGATGTTCTTTTAAAAAAAGAGCATCCTTCGGATATTTTTGATATAATAAAGCATTATCATTTATAAGGAAGGTGCTGAAATGGATACAATTTTTCAGTGGGGATTAGATTTTATTACTATGATTCAACAAATTGATACACCGTTGCTGGTGTCTTTTTTTCGAGCTATTACCTCTCTTGGAGATGAATCATTTTACTTGATTTTATTTCCTTTCCTTCTCTGGTGTGTTGATTTTTATTTAGGGATAAAAGTCGGAATTATCTTTTTATTATCAGTTTATGCCAATGCCGGAATAAAAGAGATATTTCAACAACCCCGCCCTTTTGAAATTTTACCAGAGATTCAAAAGGTTTATGCAACCGGATATGGTTTCCCCAGCGGTCATGCCCAATCATCCATGGTTGTCTGGGGGAGTATAGCTTATTTAAAAAAACAAATCTGGATTCGTATTCTTTCTATTTTACTGATTCTTTTAATTGGATTTTCCCGAATCTATCTGGGCGTTCATTTTCCCACTGACGTCCTGGGAGGATGGTTAATTGGCGGACTCGTTCTCTGTCTAAGTTATTTTGTATTTTCAAAAATTAAATTCGATTCTATTTCGGGAAATATGAGATTTAAAATAATTTGTATTACGCTATTTCCGGTGATTTTATTACAATTTCAATCATCACCGGATATTATCAGTTCAGTAGCTACTTTGACCGGTGTTGGCTATGGTCTGCTATTATTTCATTCTTCCATTGGCGGAATTCGACTGGGGAACTGGCTGCAACGGTTTTTCAGTTTTTTGCTTGGAGTTACCGGAATAGGGATATTATATCTTGGATTAAAATTCATATTACCTTCAGAGGGCCAACCTTTCTACCAGTTAAGCAGGTTTTTCCGCTATCTGTTACTAGGTATGTGGATTAGTTTCGGGGCACCCCGGTTATTTATCCAAAGCGGATTAGCCCGTAAAGCGAAGAAAGAAGGGTAAAACAAAGAAGGAATCTTGAGTTTATGCTTCACAATTTCACATTTTCTTATTCTATTCTCGTTTTATATTTTTTATTGTCAGAAGAACCGTCAGACTAACAGTCCCCCTGACAATATTTATTGATTACCTTATCATTAAACTTGGTAAGTATAAGGCAATCTGGGGAAATATTGTAATTAGCGCTGTACCTATACATAACATAATGAAGAAAGGTAATGCAGCTTTTGCAATGGTCCATAACTCATCACCGGTCAGATTATTTATAACGAATAAGTTAAAACCAACAGGCGGAGTAATTTGAGCTAATTGAATCATTAGGACTATATAAATACCAAACCATAGTGGGTCAAAACCAGCTCCTTTAATTAAAGGCAAAGCAATGGGAGTACTCATAACAATCATAGAAAATCCATCAACCAAACAACCCAATCCAATATACATAATTGAAAGTATTACAATAAGCATATAAGGTGACAAACCAAGGGATCCTACATATTCAGTTAAACTTCGGGTAATTCCCAGATAACCGACGGCAACTGATAGGTAAGCAGCGCCACAGACTATAGCCATAATCATACAGCTTGTTTTAACTGATCCCATTAAAGCAGCCTTGAATACTTTCCAATTTAAACTACGAGTTAATAAGGCGAAACCTAGTGCTCCTGCTACTCCTACTGCAGCGGCTTCAGTTGGGGTAGCCCAACCCAAATAGATGCTTCCCAAAACTATAAAAACTAAAATCACTACCGGAGCTAACAGAGGTATGGCTTTTAATCGTTCATGCCAGGAATAGTGTGTTTTGCCAGCAGGTGCAATATTCGGGTTACTTAAACTTTTTACAACAACATAACCGCTAAACATTAGTGCTAGTATTATGCCAGGTATAAATCCCGCAATAAAAAGCTTTCCTATGCTTACCTCAGCTATAATGCCATAGACTAACATCATCATACTGGGCGGGATTAAAAACCCTAAAGTACCGGAACCGGCCAAAGAACCTATGGTAAGAGATTTATCATAACCTCTGCGAGTGAGTTCCGGTATGGTAATTTTCCCAACAGTAACAGTGGTAGCTGCAGATGAGCCACTAACTGCAGCAAATAAAGTACAGGCGAAAATATTGACATGAATCAATCTACCCGGGATGGAATCCATCCAGGGGCATAGGCCATTAAATAAATTTTCTGAGATTTTGCTCCTAAAAAGAATTTCTCCCATAAAAACAAAAAGAGGTAAAGCCATCATGGCAGAACCACTTGTATTATTCCAAAATATATTGGCTAAAATAGCACCAAATGGAAGATCGGTAAAAAAATAAAAACTACCGAAACCTACCAAGCTTAACGAAATAAATATCCATATGCTCCCACCTAAAAACAATACCAGTAAAGCAATCATAGTTAGAGAAACAGTAAGTAAGTCCATAATCTATCTCCTAATATTTTTAAAATTAAAATAATTACTGTATTAAATTATTTCTAAAACATCCAAAATTTGGTAATAATTTTAAAAAGTTTAATTACCTTCCCAAACTTTTATCTTCTGCAATAACTTCAACTTTACCAGTTTTTAATGCCATGTGGCTTTTTAAAAATTCGGCAATAAACTGGAGAGCCAGTATAAAAGAACCAAAAGGCATAAAAAACTGGGGTATGGCAAGATATGTTTCAGAGATCTGCATAGATCGGGAATTATTTATAACCGAGTCCCAAAAGAACATTCCTAAAAAATATGTAATCCATATAGAAAAAACAAAACCAATAACATAACAAATCATATCTAAGACTAATAAATATTTAGAGTTTTTTAGTATATTATGTAAAAAAGTCATGCGAATGTGTCCTTTATCTCGAAGGGTAATACCTAAAGCTGCAAAGGTAAGACAACACATTAGATATCCTGAATATTCTTCAGCGACATATAAAGTGCTATTAAATATAGTTCTTGTAATAATTTCAGATACTATTAGGATGAAAGCTGAACAAATCATAATACCGGATAATGCGCCACCAAAAAAAGAAAATTTATCAATAATAGTAATTAATCTTTTATTCATGATAAGCCCCCTTGTATTTATTATTGAATATTTGAAAATTAATATTTATTTATGAATTGAATCAGAAATCCCAAAGTTAATCTTCGGGATTTCTGATTTTTGTATATCTTGAGTTAGAGTCTAAATTAACGACCAACCGCTTCCATAAACTTTTTATAGATTACTACTGCATCAGCCGGTGCCTCATCTAACCATTCTTCACGTATTCCTGCAGTTATTTTACTTAATTCTGCTTTAAGTTCATCAGTTACCGGAACACTTACAATGCCATTTTCATTACATATAGATTCTTTTTCTGCATCTAATTCTTCTACTCTTTTCCACATTATTTTTTCCATCTCTATACCGGTATCAATCAAAATTTGTTGAGTTTCTTTGTCCAGCTTGCTAAAAGCTTTTAGATTGACTGTAACCATATCAGTGGCCTGTGTAATATTAAGTCTTTGAAAATAATTTAATACTTCCCAGAATTTACCGTCTACACCAGTTGGGCTGGAAGTAATAACTGAATCAATTAATCCGGTAGCTAAAGAAGAATAAACTTCACTAAATGGTAGCGCATAAGGAGTGCCACCAGTTGCCTCAACTACTAAAGCACCGTTTTTATCATAAGTACGGGTCTTCAATCCCTTCATATCCTCAACAGATAAAATTTCGTCTTTGGTCCATAATCCTGCAGCTGGCCATGGTGCAATATATAAAATCTTTTGTTTCCATTTAGCTGCTGCTTTATTAAAAAATGGACGGGAAATATCACTTAATAATTTAGCTTCTCCAGAATCTAAAGCTAAGAAAGGTAGGGTTACTATCTGGAAGATCATTTCATCTCCTGCTACTCCACTAACCAGCATATCTGACAATGGAACCAAACCATCCCGGACTGCCTTTAATAGTTCCGGACCTTTATAACCAAGTGCACCACCAGTTTCTACTACGATATTCAATTCTCCGTTGGTATCTTCATTGATCTTTTCCGCAAATTCAACCAAACCTATACTTTGATGATTATTTGGTGGCCAAACTGAATTAGCAACCCATCTGGTTGCCGCAAGACCGGAAATCGCAAAAATTCCTATTATTAAACTAACTACCAAAAGAACGAAAATTATTTTTTTCATTTTTTCTCCTTATTTGTTTTTAAATACTTAATTAATTAATATTTACACATTTCTACTTTACCTCAAGCACTATCAACTCATCAATTAAATTGTATATAATCACCCCCTCCTTCCCATTTACTCTTTGTTCTAATCTTATTAATCGACCGCTGGAGTTTTAAATTTTTTTTAAAAGTAATAAAATATTTTTCAGTAATAGATTTATTTTTCACAAGATGTAAAATCCAAAACTCTCTTAACATTAACTTAAAAAGTCAACTTCTCAGTTAATAAATTTATGTAAAGGAGCTATCTCTATTTTTTCTTCGGTAAGAATCTTTCTTATGGCTTTAATTACATTCAATGCATTTTTATTATCACCATGAAGACAGATAGTATCAAATTGCAAATCGATTATTTTGCCATCAATTGTTTCTACTTTCTGTTGGTTAATCATTTTTATTACCCTTTTGGCAATTACCCCTGGATCAGAAATTACTGCACCTGGAATACTTCTTTTAACTAATGTACCATCGAAATTATATTCTCTGTCTGCAAAAGCTTCTCTAGCAATTTTTAGCCCTGATTTTAAAGCAATATTAATGATCTTTGAATTAGCCAAGCCTACCAATATTAGATCTTTATTTATTTCAAGAATAGCCTCTACTACTGCCTGCCCTAATTTTTTATCATTTACTATCGTATTATAAAATGCCCCGTGCGGCTTAACATGCTGTAAACTCATTCCTTCAGCTTTTGCAATTGCCTGGAGAGCCCCGATTTGATAAGTGATAAGATTTTTAATTTCTTCCGGTGGAATATCCATCTTTCGTCTTCCGAAACCCTGTAAATCCGGAAAACCAGGATGTGCCCCTATGGCTACATTATTTTCTTTGGCCAGTTTTACGGTATATCTCATAACATTAGGATCACCGGCATGAAAACCGCAGGCAATATTTGATGAAGTAATATATTTGATAACCTCATCATCCTGGCCTATCTTGTAGTTGCCAAAACTTTCGCCCATATCACTGTTTAAATCAATTATTCTAGTCATTCTTTATCCTCTTTTATTAAATTTCTTCCACTTCAACTTTATATTTTTTTTCATTTATTTTTACCTGAAATATTCGGTTATTGCTTGTTTTTGATTCAGCAGATACCTTTTTTTCAAAGTGTAAGTTAGTAATCTTTTCTTCTCTTTCCAGTAAAAGTCGGTGAGCTTCTTCCAAATCTACTTTTCTAAATCTTATTTTATTCCCGGGTTTTATCTGAGCAAATTTATCAATATCAACCGAAATAACCGTGGCAATCTTGGCATATCCGCCGGTTGTTTGACGGTCGGCTAACATAACAATCGGCATACCATTTCTAGGGACCTGAATGCTTCCCGGGGGTATTCCGTCAGTTATAATATCAGAACCATTTTTACTTTCGATTTTTGGGCCTTTTAACCGGTAACCCATTCTATCTGAATAAACAGTTATTTCATAAAAAGAATTAAGAAAAGTAGATAGGCTAGTTTCGCTAAAATAATCATCTTGCGGACCCAAGATAACCCTAATTTCATTTTCTTCGTGATAATCAGGTATATTGATCGATACTACTTTTCCATTAATGATATCTTGTAGTTTTTGTTTAGGATTGCTGATATAAATAATATCAGATTTCTTTAGCGGCCTTCCATTTTGTCCCCCAATTTTTGCTCTTGTATAAGTGGATTTACTTCCAAGTACCGAAGGGACATCGATTCCTCCTGCAACTAATAAATAAGTTCGGCATCCGCTTTGTATCTTATTAAAAGAAATAGTATCCCCTTTTTTTATTGCTAAAGTTTCCCACATTGGCGCAAAATTATCATTAATCGTAAACGTGATGTTTGCACCAGTTAAAACAATTGCTGTTTCATTTAGTGCTCTCAAGGATAATCCCGGTGTACTGATTTCTATTCCTGCTTCATTTTCTTTATTGCCGATAATTCTATTACCAATCCGTAATGCGTAGGAATCCATTGCGCCGCTTACCGGCATGCCAAATTGCTGATAGCCATATCTGCCTAAATCTTGAATGGTATCAAAAACACCTGATTTAATAACTTTAAATCCTTCCATGTAGTCCAATCTTACAATTATAATTTCCTTCTTCAACCTTCTTTTTAATTTCTTTAAATTCTTTTTGGTTAATGGGATAGAACTTTAAATAATCGCCGGATTTTAGTAAAAATGGGAATTTTTCCTTTATCTCAAAAAGTTTAACGGGTATCCTGCCTATAATTTGCCAACCTCCGGGGCTATTGATGGGATAAATGCCGGTTTGCCCTCCTGCAATGCCCACAGATCCTTCTGAAACTTTTATTCTGGGTTTCTCTAGACGGGGAGTAGCAATTTTATCTGACATACCACCAAGATAAGGAAATCCCGGTGAAAACCCTAACATATAAATAAAATATTCTTTTTCGGTATGAATTTTGATTACTTCTTCTACAGAAAGTTTATTGTATTGGGCTACAAATTCTAAATCAGGGCCATATTCCCCTCCGTACAAAACAGGTATTTCTGTAACGTGAGCAGTTGGCAGGCTTATTTCGGTAACAGATTTTTCTAACTCTTTAAACTGTTGGACAAGATATGTATACTTTATTTTTTGAGGATTATAGTAAACTATTAGGGACCGATAGGTGGGAACCATCTCTTCAATCCCTTCAATATTTTTCTTTCTGATGCAATAATATACCTTTCTTACTAATAAATTTAATTCCTTGCTAATTTCATTTCCGAATTCAAGTTCAATTGCTTTGTCTCCAGCAGTTAGATATCTAGTTTTTTGATACATTTTATCCCCATTGTTATAAAAATTACTTAGTTATTTATATATTTTTACATACTTTGTATAAAAAAACAACAGGATATTTTTTAAAAAGTTTTAAAATCCAGATATTAATATTCAAATCATAATCTGTATATAACCACACAAAAACCTAACAAAAGACAAAAGTATTATTATGTATGTAATAGAAATATTTTAGAAAAAAATTAATTATTGTCAATGAATTGATGTAAAATGTTTAGAATGTTTTGATAATTTATCGTGGTTTTACAATTTTATTTTTTTATTCTTCCAATTTTATTATAATTTTTATTGATATTTTCTCAACTAACCACTTCATTAATTAATTTACCGATTCCTTCAATTTCAATTTCAATCATGTCTCCGGGTTTTAAGAATACAGCAGGTTTACGGGCAAAACCAACACCCTTCGGTGTGCCAGTCATAATCACTGTACCGGGATAAAGCGTAAAGTTTTTAGAACAATAACTCAATAATTCTTTCGTACCGAATATAAGATCGGAGGTATTCGAATCCTGCATGATTTTACCATTTAGTCGGGACATTATCCTGCAATGATTGGGTTCGGCAAGCGCAGTTTCAACCCAGGGACCCAATGGGCAAAATGTATCAAAAGATTTGCCTCTGGCCCACTGTTGATCCAGGCGAAGCTGACAATCTCTTGCGGATACATCATTAGAACAGGTGTAACCGAATATGTAATCTTCTGCTTCTTCAATTTCTACATTTTTAGCTTTTTTACCGATTACAATGGTAAGTTCAGCCTCATAATCAACTTCATCAGGAGCTATTGGTGGAATGATAATCTTATCTTCCGGACCAATCACACTCGAAGTGGCTTTTAAAAAAATGACCGGTTTTTCCGGATAACCAAGACCGCTTTCCTCGGCATGTTTCCTATAATTAAGTCCGATAGCAATAATGTTCGGGGGATTTATCGGGGCAAGCAATTTTACCTCTTCCCTTTTTATCGATTGTAATCTTAACTTGAAATCTCCAAATATATCTCCTTCTATCGGAAAAACTTCCTCATCTTCAAGTTTTCCGTAAAACGTTTCACCATTTTTTTGATATCTTACTACCTTCATAATTACCCCCTATAATTTTATATTGATTTATATGGTTTATTTTTGCTTTATTTCGCGTTTACTTTTATTCACACTAAATGGTAATAATAAAGTAATAGTTTTAGTTATTCTTCGTCGGTATTTATCCTTATATTTCTACCTCAGTTCCTACATTACAGAAAAAGAAACGATCTCCAAATTCTTGAAATAATCGCATTGAGGTTTCCAATCCGGTACAATGAGAAACACCGATTTTTTCTATATCAAATTTTTTTAAAGCTTGAATTGTTTTTTCTTTTGTTTCTTCGCTTGCCGGACCCAAATGAGTTCCGCCGATAATGGTTCTAATACGAGTTTTACCGGTTTTATCAATGATATGATTAATGATATTTATTATGCCTGAATGTGAGCACCCTAAAATAATTACAAGACCTTTTTCGGTAGTTGCAACTAATGTTTGATCATCAAGAACAAGATCCTGGGTATAACCTTCATCAGTTTTAAGTAACAACTTTTTATCGCCTTTTTCATATTCAGTCAATCGGGGAATTTCTCCGCTCAACATTAAACCCGGTGCAATTTCCCTAAAACTGGTATTAAATTTAAATTGAGCTCCTTTGTTTTCTAATATTTCCCGACGGAAAGGAATGCCAATATTTCTCTCTTTTCCTTCATCTATTACATAACTGTTTTTGAAAAGGTCCGGATGAGAATATACATTTACTTTCCCCACTTGTTCTAAAACATTTAAAAGACCTCCGGTATGATCATAATGATGATGGCTAATCATAATTCCTTTAATGGTAGATAGATCTTTATTAAAGTGCCGAGCATTATTAATAATTGCCATACCTTGACCTGTGTCAAATAGGAAATTTCCTTGATCACTCTCGATATAAACTGACCAACCATGTTCGGCTATTGCTCCACTATTGCCAAATACACAATTTTCACATAAAACTGTCGCTTTTCCTTTCATATCTAATTCTCCTTTTTCTTTCTTTGAATTTTTCATACGTTCATAAAAAAAATATTTATTTGTAAGGATTTCTGGTTTCTGAAAGATTGTCAGTAGAACGTCCCCCTGACAATATTTTAGAAAGAATAGTTAAGGCCGGCTTCAATAGTGATTTTTGGTTTTTCCTGAACTCCTCCTATCAAGCCGGGACCAAAGAGGGTATTTTGTTTCCCGTTAAAGTAGGCAAAATTACAATTGAAAGTGAGACTGTTACTTATTTGGTTAGAGTAATTTGGCATGATGATGGTGCTGAAATCATTTAAACTGGAAATGGTAAATAAACTAATAGCAGAAAATTCATTGATATCATAGGCTGTCCTACTTAAAAGAAGATGGGCATTAGATTCTGAATCCAAACTGCTATCCAATAAAGCCAATGATCCCAGTAAAGAAGATAATCTTTCTTCTTTTATGGAAAGATATTCCAATTGGAAATAAATTTTACTTCCGGATTCAAAAAAATAACTGTAATCACTCCCGACTAAAAAGGAAAAATCTCCGTTATTGATATCTTCAAAATTATATCCTATGGCGCCATATACGCCAAAAGAACCCAGGTCACCCTTGGCACTAAAACCGATTCTTTGGTTGATCGGAACCACTATTTCCGTACTGTTTTGTTCTGCTTCCCGGACATAATTAAGAGTTAGATCATACCCTTCCAACATCGTCCGTCCCCTTATTCCCCATTTCATATCTTTAAATTTTAAGTCGTTAGGAAACGCCGCAATCACCGCAACACTTGAATTCCAGTTTATCGGGTAATAGGCTTCTATAGCATTCTGATATTTTGAACCGGTCTCTTCATCCATAACCATTGCCCCCGGTGTAAAATCAACCGGGTTAAGCATTGAACCAAACGACCAGGATATCGGCTGGCGACCCACAGTCAGCTGCAATTTGTCAAACTTGTGTTTAAGGTAAAGCTTTTTAAACATAAAATCCAATTGACCGGTTGCCGGATTGGTCGTTAAATAGACTGCTGTTTTTATTTGATTGCCTCCAAAAGAAGGAGTATATAATTCTAAATCCAAACTTCCCTGGGGATAGGTCAGAGCTTCACTTTCCCGAAACAATGCACCGGTTAAAGCCATATTCACTTGCCCGCCTACATCAATCTTAGCAAAAATTGAAGTCGTTGCAAATAATAAAATATATACCATAGTCAATAATATAATATAAAAATATTTTTTCACTTTTAATATTTTCTCCTTGTTAACATCATTATTTATTCCTAATCAATTGAAATATTTTTTATATTTGCATAACCCACCATTCCCGCTTTCACAGGAATGGTATAAAACATAAAGATTAGAGAAAATTCTGAATTACAGAAAAGAAAAATAATTTTCTGTAATTATCTTAAATTCTGCAAAGAAAATGTTTCTTCAGGAATTTCCGGATTAAAAGTAATTTGAGTTAATATAAATTGAGTATAAGTATCTTTTCTCAGCTTGTTTTCCATCACTGAATCTACAGCAACCCAACGTCCTTCAATCTCTTCAATTTTGTTGATTTTAGTTTCTTTTAATAGACGGCCGCTTTGCGCATATAATTCTTCTTTTAAACCGATAAATCTTTCTTTATCTACCCAGGATACCCGGCGATAATAGGACACTTTAACTCCTTCTCTGGCAATACCTTCCAGCACATAACAGGGACGGCCATCCAGATCTTCTTCCTTAATAATTTCAAAATCATATAAATCGGTTAATTTGTCTGATTCCATGACATCCTGATAAGAAAAATCACTCCCCATCATTCCCTGGTTAAGCATATGGCCGGATATTTTAATAATTTCTTCGGCATCAGGAAAAAACATCCACAGATCATCTTCTCTCTTGAGGAATTTTGTTCCTCTATCCTGTGAATTGGTAAATTCGACCAAAGAATTTTTTCTATCACTCAAGGCAACCATTGTTTTGGTGATGATTCTCTTCCCGCTGGCAATAATCATATCTGCTTCCATTTCAGCGGTATCGAAATATTCATTGTCATCTCTCATATTGATGATTTCTTCGGCTGTCATATCAAAAGCTGCGGCTATCATCAAACATGAGAGTAATATCGATATGACTATTCCTATTAGTAAAATCCGTTTCATTTTTTTCATGATAAACTCCCCTTTCAATTTGGTGTGTTGTTTAGGAAAATTCTATTTTCTTTTCCTTTAGTATATACCGAAAATTGCTTGCTTTATTCACTATACACTCAATATATATTGATTTTCTAAATCTTTCTTAGTGCTTCGGTCGGTTCAAGATTTGCAGCCTTTCTCGCCGGGATAATACAGGCAATCGTGACAATAACCACTCCTAATGTAAAGCAAAAAATAAGATTCTCCAGGCTAAAAACCGTATAATAAATGGGACTCATCAAAAAATCTGTACTGCTCATTCCCTCGAAAGCTGCACTATAATCGATACCTACAATGGAAAAAACTTTGGTTAATATGCCCCCCAGCACAGTACCAACAGCACTGCCAATAAAGCCAATCATGACTCCTTCCATGGTAAATAGAACCAATATTTCCCTGCCTTTTAAACCCAGAGCGCTCATCATCCCGATTTCACGGGTACGTTCATTGACAATCATAATCAGCGTATTCACCAGTACAAAACAAGCCAATATGATAATAAATATATAGATTGAATTGTACATTGTAACTGCAAAATCAAAAAGCTCAACCAAATCGTAACCTTTATTCCAGGGTTGCACTAAATATTTTCCGGATTCATCTTCCCGGAAAAATAATTCATTGAGACCGGGTAAAACCGAAGATATTTTATTATAATCCGAAGTAATCAAAAGCAATTCGGTGACCTCGCCCGGCATCTCCAAAATCCTCTGGGCTTGACCTAATGGCAGGAAAAAAAGTTTATCATTAAGTGCCTGAATATCACTTTTATATTTCCCGACAATCTGAAAAGTAGAACCTTTAAAGGAACCAAAAGGGGTTGTATACAAAATGGTGACTTTCTCCCCTACTTCACGGCCTATTTTTTCCAATAGCCCGGCACCCATAACAACTTCCTTATTTCCCTCCTGAACCATCCTGCCCTCAGTTATGTTTTTATCAATTCCCATAAATTTTATTTCCTCAAGGGGATCAACTCCCCATCCCATCATGCCGACTAATTCATCTTCAAGACTCACCATGGCTCCAAATTTAAGTCGCGGAACCACCTGTTCCACCCCTTCTACTGACTTTATTTTTTCACTCATCTCTGAGTATCCTTTACCGTTAAACCCGTCCAAAGAATAATTTAAAGACATAATACGCTCTTTTAATTTGTATTCCTCATCAATAATCCGTATATGTCCGGCTTTATAGTGGATGTGGTTTTCAAAAAAAGACTCCAACACCCCATTAATTAATCCACGGGCAAAGACCACGGCAAAAATAGCAAAGGCAATAGCAATAATAGAAATTGATGTTCTAATCCTGGATCTCGATAGATTTTTCTTCGCTAGATTCCATAAAAATTTCATTTTTTACCTCCTTATCGATGATAGATTGCTTTTACCGGATCTTTTTTAGCTGCCCAATATGCCGGTAATATACTGGATAACACTGCAATGACGACACCTAAAATAAATAAAAAACTGAAAGCAGGATAATTCCAGGCTCCATAAATTCTATCGAGAATGGGAATGCCAAATTGAGAACCGTCTCCGCCTATATAGGCTATGCTAAATCCGTATTTCACCAACGCGCTTACACCTGCATACCCAAGCAAGCATCCCGTTAATCCACCAAGTATGCCTATACCGGTTGCTTCAACCATAAAGACAAAAACAATCTCCCACTCTCTCATTCCCAGGGCTTTCATCATGCCGATTTCTGACGTTCTCTCCAAGGCAGAGAGGATAACATTATTGATAATCCCCAGCATACCGATAAGAAGAACGACTGACAGAATAGCCCCGATTCCACCCTTCTTGGCAGCACTTAAAGCGATGACAGATGAAGCAGATTCTTTCCAGGAATATGCTTTCAAATCAAGGTTTTTATTTTTAAAGCTGTCCGTCAATTCTTTGGTGACTTTATCCTCATCTCCGGAAACTGTTTTCAAGGTAATCATGCTAACCGCATTGCCCACATTTAATGCCTGTCGGGCAACATCCAGAGGAACAAAAACAATCCCGTTATTAATCATCGGATTGGGAGCCCTTACCAGACCTGCAATCTCAATATCGATAGTATTAAAGGTATCCTCTTTCGTCCTGACAAGAAGCGTAATGTAATCATTAACTTTTAAATCCATCAATTCGGCCAAGCTTACTCCTATGACTGCTTTTGATTCGCCCGGGGCAAACATCGAACCTTCAACAACATAATTTTGAGTAGCAAAAACCTGGTTATATTGCTCAATAGAGATGCCCACACCCCGAACTGCTACTTCATCAATCCCGTTATTCAGGTTAGCCTTAAATCTTAGCTCGGGAGACACTCCTAATAATCCATCCGCGCTCTTTATGCTCTCTTCCATATCCTGATTTAAATAAATTAAATTTTCCAGGAGCAGTTCTTCTCTGTCTTCCCAGTATTCAGGATAGGCAACTTGAATGTTCCCTGTATCGTAATTCTTTATATTATCAAAAGACATTTCTTCCATACCGTTCATAAGAGAATCCATAAGTAAATAACTGGAAAATGCAAAGGCAATCACCAGAATTATAAGTATGTTTCTCCTTTTTTGACGGGTTAAGTTTTTTAGCCCGAGTTTAAAGCTAAACATCTTTTACTTCCCCCTTTCATCGGCAAAAATCATACCATCCTTCAGGTTGATAAATCTGTTAGCATGTTTCATTACTGCAGGATCATGGGTGGAAAAAATAAAAGTAGTTCCTAATTCCTTATTCATTTTCCTCATAATGTTAACAACATCAGCAGCGGTTTCAGAATCAAGATTAGCAGTTGGTTCATCCGCCAGGACAATCTTGGGTTCTTTCACTAACGCTCTGGCAATAGCTACCCTTTGCTTCTCTCCACCGGAAAGTTCATTCGGTCTTCGGGATTCCAATCCCTTAAGCCCCACTTCAGCCAACATTTTCAATACTTTTTCTTTCATTTGCGATTCCGATGAATGGTCAGTCAATCTGATGGCAAATTCTACATTTTCGTAGGCTGTTAAAACAGGGATCAGGTTATAAGCTTGAAAGACAAAACCGATATTGAAGCGCCTGACCATGGCAAGGGCTTTTTTAGAAAGATCGCTTACTTTTTTCCCGCTTAAGCTAACCTCCCCCTCTGTGGGCGTATCCAAACAACCTATCATATTTAGAAGCGTAGTTTTTCCTGAACCGGAAGGACCAAAAATGGTTGTAAATTCACCTTCCTCTACTTCCAGGTCCACACCCCGCAAAGCCGGGACTTCTATTTTTCCTTGCTGATAAATCTTTTTTACCTTATTTAATTCCAATAAAGCCATTTGCTTTTCCCCCTTTATTAAAAATTCAAATGCATTAATGATTCCTTTTTATATTTTAACTATTTATCCAGTGAATACATTTATAGATAATTCTCTTTCGTTATTTTACTCTTTATTTCAATTTTTTTCACCTACCGATGATAAATTGCTTTTACCGGATCTTTATGTGCTGCCCAGTAGGAAGGAATTATGCTGGAAATTAGAGCAACCACTATTCCAAAAAAGAATATGAAAACAAAAGAAGAAAAATTCCAGGCTCCATAAACTTTGTCGATTATTGGTATGCCATATGAGGACATATCTCCACCAATATAACTTAAGTCATATCCGATTTCTACTATCCACCATACTCCCACAGCGCCTAACAAACAGCCGGCTAATCCACCGAGAATGCCTATACCGGTTGCCTCTACCATAAAGACTGAAACAATCTCCCACTCTCTCATTCCCAATGCCTTCATCATACCGATTTCTCTGGTCCTCTCCAGGCTGGACAGAATAACATTATTAATAATTCCAATCATACCAATCGTTAAAATAATGATTAATATAACAGCAGTTTCTGCATCCTCTGCAGTACGGATAGCTATTACTGTTTTCGCTGATTCCTCCCAGGAGTAAGCATTAATATTCATGTTTTTTTCCTGAAAAATTTGATTAATCCTGTCTATGGTTGAGTTAATTTCTTTATCCTTTTTTATTTTTACGGCCATCATGCTAATACCATTTTCCACATTCAATGCCTGACGGGCAATATCCAAGGGAACAAAAACAATGCCATTATTAATAATCGGATTGGGCGTATACAGCAATCCCGCAATTTCTAAATCAATAGTATTAAAGGTATCCTCTTTGGTCCTGACCAGAAGTGTAATATAATCATTAACTTTTAAATCCATCAGTTCGGCTAATCCTACCCCTATGACTGCTTTTGATTCGCCCGGGACAAACATAGAACCTTCAACGACATGATTTTGAGTAGCAAAAACATCGTTGTATTTCTCAATAGAGATGCCAACGCCCTGGACATCAATTTCATCAATCCCGTTATTCAGACTGGCCTTAAATCTTAGCTCGGGAGATACCCCTGATACTCCATCCATATTATTTATACTCTCTTCCATTTCCTGGTTCAAATAGATTAAATTTTCCAAAGGCAGCTTATCTTTATCTTCCCAGTATGCAGGATGAGCCACTTGAATACTCCCTGTATCGTAATTCTTTATATTGTTAAAAGACATTTCCGTCATGCCTTCCATTAAAGAATCAAGAAATAAAAATATGAAAAAAGCAAAGGCAATCACCAAAATAGTAATGAAATTCCTTCTTTTCTGGCGGGTTAAGTTTTTTAGACCGAGCTTAATACTAAACATCTTCTACTCCTACAAATTGCAATTAAAAATTTTGAACTTTATTAATTTACTTATTTTACTACCCATTACTGCCAAATGAAAGGAATTTAAAAAAGATATAATCCGTATTTTTTATTTAATTTTTTTAAACGGTTTTTTTAATAAAAAAGTCCTTTATGGACAACATAGATTAAAAATCACTATGATTCATTCATGTCAATCTTTTAACTTCTCAGAAAATTTCTTTAATATATTTCGATTGACGATATTAAATGTTCCTTTTCTTGCACCGATGATTCTTTCTATGGCATTTTCATACACTTTAAATTCTCGCTCAACTTTTTTTAAATTTTCAGGATTTTCATCTAAATCAATAATAAGAGTAGGGATTTGCCCGGAAAATGTATTTGCTATTTCGAAAATCAATCTTGCAGCTTCCTCCGGATACGGTGTATTAAACAATTTTTCATTCACACCCTGCCTGATAATTTTTGTAAATTCGGGTGTTATCAACTCAGTAAATTTCAGAAATATTTTATACCTGAAAAATAAATTCCTGTCATTATAAAGCACTTCTATCAACACTTTTAATAATTCAATATTTTCCAATTTTATGTTTCCAGTCACAGCATAAGCCTTATTTAGTTTAGCTACAGCGTCCAGGTCTTCCCTATCAGCAATTTTTTTGACTTCTTCTAAAATCTTTTCACCCATTTTACAAGTCAGTTGATCCAGTAAATCTTCTTTGGATTTAAAGTAATAATAAAAAGTGCCTTTGGAAAGACCTATTTTACGGATAATCGCATCCACAGAGGTTTGGTCATACCCTTGAGTAAAAAACAACTGTTGAGCCGTATCAATGAATTCATCTTTTCGTTCATGGTAATTTTTAAGGATTCTTGCCATTATTACATCCTCTGTTCATTCTATAGACTGACCGTCAGTCTATATATAACACGTTCCATATTTTTTGTCAATAGTTTATTCAAATCCTGTCAAGGGGACAGTGTTACTGACAATATTGCTTTTACAGTAGTTCTTTGAATTTGGTTAAATGATTTCCCAATGCTTCTTTGATGATGCAGGTCTGATGATAGGTAATAAATTTTACTCCCAAATCAAGCCAGTATTTTATCGCATCAGGTGATGCAGCAACTATACCTGCTACTTTTCCGGCATTTACTATTTTTTTAATTGCTTTTTTTGTTATATCTTTAACTAGCGTGTTATCAACTTCTCCCGGGTAACCAAGCGATTGAGACAAATCCAATGAACCTATTAGAACAACATCGATTTCTTTAAGTTTAAGAATTTCATCCAAATTTTCAATCGCTTCTTTGGTTTCAAATTGCACGATGATCATTATTTCATTGTTTGAAGTCTCAATATGTGTATTTAGATTAGTGGTAATTCCATAACCGGCTGCACGGCTCACATTTACTATTCCTCTGAATTTCTCCCTTTTTTCATTACCTTTTTGGATATATTTAGTCAAGAATATTGCCTTTTTGGCGTCTTCCGCTGTATTGATCATGGGAAAAACAATTCCCATTGCCCCTACGTCCAATGCCTTCAATACATAATTTTTTTCATTTTCACTGACGCGGATGACAGGAACCATATCGGTTCGCTCCGCTGCACAGATCATTGGAATACATGTTTCAGCTGACATCGGACCATGTTCTGTATCTAAAATAATAAAGTCATATCCCGAGTAACCGCACATTTCAGTCAAATCCATAGAATTAAATCCTTGAAAAATACCTAATACCGGTTCTCCGTTTTTTAATTTTTCTTTTGCTTTATTTTTTTTCATCATTTTACTCCTTATTATCAGTAGAACGGTTGTACAATATTTTAAACAGAATCGTTATCTCTGTGATATTATTTTAACTTTTGCCATAACATTTTTCCATTTTTAAAAACCGGATGGATAATTTTTTTGTCAAATAGATAACTTAGATGAGCAGAAATAGTAATCAAAGTAAGAACAAACTGGGAAGAAGAAAGTTTTATGTTGTGATCTTCGGCAATCGTAGCTAAAATATCTTCCCGGGAAACAGGTTTATTACATAAGGATGCGACTCTATCATTTATTTTTAAAAGATGTTCTCTATTTATTTTAATTAAATCTTGTATATTATCCGTTGGTTTTGCATGCGAAGGAATAAAAAATTTTCCTTCTATTTTTTCCAAGAATAAATGGGTTTTAAGCATGGCTTCTACATCAACACAAACGGTTAAAATATACTTATCAATTATCTCCGGAGAAAACAGGCTGTCTGCAATAAAAAATATATTATCCGGGGTCCTGATTCCGATCATCTGTAAAAAATGTCCATCAAGCGGAAGAGCTTTTAAATCTGTATTTATTATTGGACCTTTGTTATCAATAATATGAGTAACACGGGAAGTTTGAGCTTGTAAAAATTTATTTCGTAAAGATTTAAAAGGATAAGCTCCCCATAATAGTAATGGTTCCAACACTGGATTTTCAATAAAGGTGCTTTCTATGGAAGTAGCAACAATATCACAATTGGTTTTTTTCTGTAAATAGTTATTACCTCCGATATGGTCCGCATTGGAATGAGTGTTAATGATGGTTCTTAAATTCCATCCCTGTTTTTCTAAAAGGCGGTATATTTTTCGCCCGGCTGTTTCATCATTACCGCTATCGATTAAAATAGCTTGTTTGCCTTCCAAATAGAGACCGATATTGGTTAGCCCCGGGATATAGAATGTCTTTTTCGTAATCTGTTTTAATTCCATTTGTTTACTTTTCATCCTTTATCTTATTTTTTTAAGGAATTTAATTGGCAGAAGCATAGGCACTTTCGCCATATATTCATTATACTCAGAACCAAACTTTTGCGATAGTAGTCTTTCTTCGTATCGGGAAATAAAATAATAAAATATGATGATTAATATCCAAACCAAAGCCGAAAATATGGATAGGGACAATAAAAGGAACCCGAGATAAAGCAATATAGAAGCAAGATATATCGGGTGACGAACAATGGAAAAGACGCCGGTAGTAATGACCAGCGGTTCTTCTCTTTTCTCTCCAAAAACCATACTAAGACCAGCTCGAGCCAGTAATCCGGATATGATTAATATAACCAGGGCTATCGGAATCCGTATAGAATTAGATATGTATCGGGTTAAAAAAGTAGAGTATCTGAATACAAATGAGTCTGCAATCCAAACAATAAGAAAAATAACCAGAAAAATCAACTGTCCTATATCACTATAAGCATGTTCGCCTGTTAAATCATCCCGATGTTGATGAGATTTTCTCAAATGACCCTTTTCTTTTTTCATTTTTCCTCTCTTATTTTAAGCTTTCTGTTACTTGCAATGCCGGTCTGTTAATTTATCCATGGATTTTATATCAACTAATCAGATGGAAAAAAAGTGTCTATATTTAATAAATTCTGCAAAATATTTATAAATCCTTTTTTTATACTTATCTAGAGCAGGATACACAGCACCACCGGTAGTTCCTCCAAATTGTTCTGAACCGGATGGCTCTAAAATTACTGCAAGTAGAGGAACTATTGGCACTGGTAGGATGATAATTTCCGGTGCTGCAGGAGCTGTAGAACCGGGTGCAACCGTGAAAATTACTGACGGGCAAGGGAAATCAGTAACTACGACTGCTGACGAAAATGGTGGTTTCCACTTGGTGGAAGCTGATCTTCCGGAAGATTTTGACCATACTCTCGGAAACAATTTAAATGTAACCCAAAATTCTGAAGGCTGCAACGAAAGTAGCGCTGTTACCGTACCGATTTTGCCCTAAAAAAGTGATTGATTGATTTTTCTTGCTAGCCGTTTAATAAATCTTCTTATTAAAAAACAGGGGTAAAAATGACCCCTGTTTTTTTAATATTTAATCAATGGTCATTATTTTTAGTCGGCCAAATATCGCATTGGCTTCAATATCCAAATATCCCCGGTCAGTATCTATATCTCCTATTCTATATTTTTTTGTACCAAATGCTCTCAAAGAAGAATTTCCTAATTCCAATTCAGCAAAAGCAGAGCTTGCCCGAATCAGAGCAGGCGTTTTAGAATTCAGAATGACGCTACCTTCAGCAAATATGGTATTTATCTTTACTCTTTTTACTTCGTTTTCCAAGTCTATTTTAGACAAATCAATGACTCCGGAAGCAAATATAATATTATATTCTCTCCCGACTTCTTCCGCCCGAATAGTCCCTTCCTTAAAGACAATATTACTTGTATCATGCATGCCAAAGCCATTAAAAAGAATAAAGATACCAAAGAGTACGATAACGATTCCGACGATTAATTTGAAGGTATGAACATTAAAATTAAAAATACTATTTAACAGTAAAACGACTCCTATTACTAACAATACAATTCCGATAAAAAACCCGCCAAATATTCTCATGTTTTATTCCTTTCCAATATTCTAATTATTTTGCAAAGCTGAAATAATAGCCGGCAGGAATGCCGGAAGGTCCAGAGGAGATCGGGAAGTGATTATATTATTATCTATTACCACTTCTTTATCCAGATAAATCGCCCCGGCATTGACCAGGTCATCCTTGAGCGCAATCACAGCGGTGGTTTTTTTACCCTTCT
>Ga0222683_1000245_pt1 | contig 22130 bp, 26 predicted proteins | sample AntAcemetage1073_FD_179841 | JGI IMG/M metagenome (GOLD analysis project Ga0222683, IMG submission 179841) | Saline water microbial communities from Ace Lake, Antarctica - #1073 | ecosystem: Environmental > Aquatic > Non-marine Saline and Alkaline > Saline | place: Antarctica: Ace Lake... | reverse complement strand
GTAACTTGAACCCAAGGTGTCCCTATTTTTAATTTTTAGGTAAGATAAAACAATATACCTAAAAAATGAGAAATGCTTCCACCCAGGACAAATACATGCCAGATGGGGTGGTGGTAAGGCAATCTTTTCCATAAATAAAAGATTACTCCTAAAAGATAACAAGCCCCTCCGATAAAAAGCCAAACAATCATTCCCTTGGGAACCATTTGTATCATTGGTTTGAAGGCAATGACAATAATCAATCCCATAACAACATAAGATAAGACCAATAAGGCTTTAAGTTTATCAAGAAGAAGTATGGTTACAGTGATACCTCCTATGGCTATACCCCAAACGATACCGAAGAGAGTCCAACCCCAGGGTCCCCGCATAAAGGTAAGGGTAATAGGAGTATAACTCCCTGCAATAAGAAGATAAATTGCTGAATGGTCCAGAATTCTAAAAATATTTTTTATCTTTGGGTTTACAAAGCTATGATAAAGAGTGGAAGATAGATAAAGTAAAATAAGCGAAGCTCCATAGATACTAAAACTCACTATTCGCCAAGCATCACCGCGTCTACTGGCAAGAACTACTAAAATTACCAGGGCAGCAATACTTAAACCTGCTCCGATACCGTGAGTAATGCTGTTGGCGATTTCCTCACCCAAAGTTTGAGTTTTTACAGGATAATTTTCTTTTCTTAGATTATTTATTTGTTTATTTTTCATTTCTATAAACATCCGCAAACATTAAGATTAATAATTTTTTAAGATTATTGAAAAGTCATAATATATTCTAACATGTGTATATTTATAATGCAAAGAAGAGAAAGTAGAACGACGAGGTGAGCTTGTCGATAGCTCAATAATTCAGTAATTTTTAAAATATTTTTCGATTTTCTCTTGACAAAAAAACCATGTTATAATTTACACAATAATGAATGATAATTCAATATTAAAAATAGGAGTAGAAAAAATGGGTAAATTAAAAAATTGTAAGGCAATCTATCAGGGAGGAATTTTAATCAAAAATTGTGTTGAAAATACTTGAAAGTATTGGAAGTAATAAAAAAGTAGGCAAATAAAAGGAGATAGAGAAAATGAAAAATAAAATTGAAGAGAGATACCATCATTCAAATTTTGCTTTTAGGATAATATCTTTAATGCATGACAATCCACTTGTTCCGATTTTTAGAAATCCATATCGGCTTTTAGAAGTAGCTGGAATAAAATCAGGACAAAAAGTGTTGGAGGTGGGATGTGGTCCAGGATTCTTTACCATCCCTGCAGCAAAAATAGTGGGAGAAGAGGGTTCTATCTATGCGGTAGATACACATCCGCTAGCAATAAAAAAAGTTAAAGAAAAGGTGGAGAGAGAGGGAATTAAAAATGTGAATCCTATTCTTGCCAATGCATCTGATACCGGATTACCAGATCAAAGTATTGACCTTGCTTTTATTTTTGGTCTTCGTTATATCGCCGGTGGACTGGAAAATTTGGTATCTGAAATGTATCGAATCTTAAAACCCGAGGGCCTGCTTTCATTTGAGAAGGCCAGGGGATCAGAGAAAAAATTGATTAGTGATGTAGAGAGGGAAGGATTTATTTATTCCGGGAGAAAGGCCAGGATTTTCTTATTTGCCAAGTGTCAGAGGGACGATTCTTCTGACAATAAAAAATATAAAACGATAACAGAGAAAATGTGAAGTTGTAAAGCCTGAGCTTGGGAATCGGGAATTTTTTTAAAATTGTCTATAAATATTTCCGGGATACACCATGGATTGACAATAACGGAGCTGACTACATTGGAAAGACCACATACAAATCTAAGACATTTACCTCATTTGCCCACAAACTATCTGATATCATAACAGCGATAGGCTCCAATGAAATTATAATTAAAGAGTTTACCGAGTATCCGCACGATGTATCAGCAGGTCTTGAAGATTTGGAGAAGGACAAAATTGTACCGTTATCTTACACAATCCTCGGCCAGAAGAGCAAAAATTAATCCAATTGATAAAGTTAATAAAAAAAATGGTTTAAAAATAAAGGTCTCGTTATAGAGGATATATATAATAATGAAGGAAAATCTGATGTAATTTTCCAGGATTATAAATGTAAAGAAACTTTATATTTAATATTTAATAGAAGGGATAGGAAATAATATGGGATATATTGTTAGAAAGATGGCGAAAAAACAAGCAGAAGATATATCAACATGGAAATATGCTGAATCTTACTCAATTTATGATATGGATGGCAGCAAAGAGATTCTTGATGAGCTGCTAGATGGCCCATATTATGCAGTTACAAATGAAAAAGATGAACTTATTGGTTATTTTTGCTTTGGGGGTGCTGCCCAAGCTCCAGGGGGTAAACAATGTGGAGCTTATTTAGGATATGATGCTATAGATATAGGATTGGGCATGAGACCTGATTTGACTGGAAAGGGCAGGGGACTTAATTTTCTTTATAAAGGATTAGAATTTGCAAAAGAAACATTTTCAAGCACGAATATACGTTTAACAGTGGCTACGTTCAATAAGCGAGCTATAAAGATTTATGAGAAATCAGGATTTAAGAAAGAAAAAATATTCAAGAGTAAAACCAAAAAAGGCGATTTGGAATTCATGTTAATGTCCATAAGATTTAATTTATAGATATAAACTAATTTGTTTCAGTTTGATATATAAAAATGGATATCTTTATAAAAAAGATTAATTATGTATTCAAAAACAATCATTTCTTGGGGAAGCAGTAAGATCAGATTTCCTTTCGAAATACGCGAAAAATATGATAAACTAATAAGGAGAAAAGAATAAAAAAAGAAAGGGAATACTGAGTGTGATGGAATATGGTTTAATTTTATTGGGAATAGTTTGTACTGTTATAGGAGTAATTGGCTGTATTTTTCCCGCAATTCCCGGACCTCCTCTTAGTTATGCTGCCCTTATATTGCTCCAATTTGCCAAAGAAGAAACTGTTTTTAGCAAAAGCTTCTTGGTTAAGTTTGCTATCTTAACTATTGTAGTCTCCCTGGGAGATTATTTTCTCCCTCTACTGGGAGCTAAAAAGTACGGCACCAGTAAGTACGGAATCTGGGGAGCAATAATAGGGATGATGGCCGGCATTATCTTCTTTCCTCCCTTTGGAATGATTTTAGGCATATTTATCGGTGCAATTGTAGGAGAACTTATCGCCGGCAAAGAAAATTCAATGGCCTTAAAAGCCGGCCTGGCTACTTTTATCGGAAGTATGACAGCAGTTCTTATCAAACTGTCTTTGTCCTTAGTAATGGCTTTTTATTTTTTTGTCTACATATTTAAAGGGTAAAAATAAAGGAGAAAAATAGAAATAAGATGTTTATTCTGGAAACCGAAAAGTTGAAATTAATTCCTCTTGATAATAACAATTTTTCGTCTCATAGAGTTTTGGAAAAAATAGGAATGCAAAAATATCAAGAAAATAAAAAAATGTTTTTGTGAAAAATAAATAAAATATGAATTTTATAAAGTAAGGAGTCTTTTAATATAATAAAGATTATTCCATGTTATAAATATAATCAGATTACCCCTGAATGAGATCTTTAAATATAAGGACAAGAAGTTAAAAGATCAAGCGATATATAAAGCTTGCTTACAGTATGCTTTACCTTAAAAGATATAGCAGAATATATCGGCGTGCATTATACTGCAGTGAGTAGAGTGGTTAAAAAAATCGAGAGGGGGAAGATGAAATGTGATATTGCAAGACCTGACCCCATAATCTTAGGTTTTTTCTGTTTTTTTAATGAGGTTTGCTTATTTTAGGAGTAAGGTCGTATTCTGAATAAGTTCAGATACATTTGCACCATTGCCAGGATAAAAGTAATTAGAGAAATTAACAAATAGGAGGGTAGTAAAGGTATGAAACTATTGATGATTTACGCAGATGAATTTGCTTACAAAACAAGTAAGAAAACTTTAGAAATAGTTGAAGAATATGAAGAAGAAAAGCAAATAGAAGATGCGTTGGTAGGGTTTATTCAAGTGGAAAAAGAAGACGAAGAAAAAATTGACAAAGTTGAAACTAAATTAATTAAAAATTTAAAATGGGCAGCTAAAAAAAATGACACAAACAATATTATATTACATTCTTTTGCTCATCTATCTTTAAGTAAAGCTGAACCGGAGATAACAAAAACAATATTTAATAATGCTGAAAAGCGGTTAGAAAATGCAGGCTATAAGACATGGCAAACTCCCTTTGGTTATTTTTTAGACCTGGACTTAAAAGCACCCGGGAAATCTTTAGCCAGAGTCTTTAAGGAATTTTAAAAAAAGAACAGGGAACGGTTGTTCCTTTTTAAAAAAGTTGACAGTGGGTAGGAGGTGATATACTATAAAATAGGATTTTGGAAAAACTAAACTATTGTCTTTGTTATTTCTCGCCCTTAAACAGTTGTTGTTTCGTCCATGATTCGATACTATCATAAAAGTGAGAGGAAGTTCAGGGGAATATCATAAGTTTGTTAACTTTTTTAGAAAATTCGAAAAATCCTAAAAAAATTGACAGCAGGGGAGGTGATATGCAATTACAAAAAATAAAAGAAAAACGAGATTTATTTAATTATGTTTAATCTTTAGAAACATCCATATAATTAAATAAATCCCAAAGTAGATCTTAAAAAGTATCTAATAAATAAAGAAAAGGAGAATAAAAATGAAGAAAACATTATTATGTATACTGGTTCTGGTATTTGTTTCTACAATAGTAAGTTTTGCACTTGCTGAGTCCAAATTGGATGTTGGTATCGTTCTTCCGACCAAGGAAGAACCAAGATGGATACAGGACGAAACTCGTTTCAATGATGCGCTCAAGACTGCCGGCTACAGTGCTGAGATTCTATTCAGCCAGGGCTCTTCCGCTAACGAAAAAGAGAATGTTGAAGCTCTGATTACCAAGGGTGCCAAAGTTCTTATCATCTGCCCGCATGACGGTACCGCTGCTGCTGCCGCTGCAGACGATGCCAGAGCTGCAGGCATAAAGGTCATTTCCTATGACCGCCTGATCCGTGAAACCGAAGCTGTTGATTACTATGTGACCTTTGACAGCATTGCTGTGGGAGAGGCTCAGGCCCAATACCTGGTTGACAAGGCTACCGGTAGTGGCAACCCGCTTTACCTGTATGCTGGTGCTGCCACCGACAACAATGCCTTCCTCTTCTTTGAGGGCGCCTGGAATGTCCTTCAGCCCAAGATTGCCGCTGGTACCTTCGTCATCAAGAACTCAAGCCAAGCCGTTGCTCTACAGGGCAAGTCCACGCTGACCCGTGATGAAATGAGCAAGATTATTGGCCAGGTCACCACCAACTGGGACTTCACCGTCGCTAAGAATCTGGCTGAAGCCAACCTGACTATGGCTCCGGCTGCCGATAAGGGTAATGTATCTATCCTCGCGCCGAACGACGGTACCTCCCGTGCAATTGCAGACGCATTTGCTGACGACACGGATGTGAAGAGCTACGTGATTAGCGGCCAGGACGCCGAGATACCCTCCGTACAGTACATTATTGATGGCAAGCAGTCGATGACCGTTTTAAAGGACGTCAGGACACTGGTCAGCGATGCGATCGCCGCGGCTGTCGCTTATCTCAATGGTAAAACTCCTGAACAAACCAACTCCTACAACAACGGCAAGATTGATGTCCCTGCTAAACCGTCCGTAGTGGTTACTGTTGACAAGAGCAATGTCAAGGCTGCTTTGATCGATTCCGGTTACTATAAGGCCACCGAATTTACCGGATTGCAGTAAGAAATAACCTAACAGTTAGTTCATACAGGGATTTGCTGTAAAAAAGAAGTGCCGTGGGCAAAGCGAATGGTCTTTTGATTATCGTGGAGATGGTTCGCTTTGCTCGGCATAACAAAATTTAGTTTTTTCCAGTACAATCATGCTTTTATATATTTTTTAAATAAAGCGAGGAAACCTATGACAGAGAATATTCCCGTTGTGGAAATGCGGAACATCAAAAAGCGCTTTGGTGGTGTACAGGCATTACGAGGAGTAGATCTGGTATTACACCACAATGAAGTGCTGGGATTGGTGGGAGACAACGCCGCCGGCAAATCTACCCTGATGAAGATTCTCAGTGGAGCATACACCCCTGATGAAGGAGAGATGTTCATCGAAGGCAAGAAGGCACATATTGTCAATTCCTGGGATGCACGCCAGCAGGGTATCGAGATGGTTTATCAGGACCTGGCTCTGGCCGACAACCTGGATGTGGTTGGCAACGTTTTTATGGGACGTGAAGCGGTGAGTGTAAATATAGGCCCGATTGGTATCATGGACGAGCATCACATGGAACTGGAGACGAAACGCCTGTTAGATCGTCTCAAAATTGACATCTCCTCCGTGCGTTTGTCAGTAGAAAATCTGTCCGGTGGACAGCGTCAGGCGGTTGCTATTGCCCGCGCAACAGCTTTTAACAACAAGGTCACTATCATGGACGAGCCCACGGCGGCCCTGAGCGTGGCGGCCATTAGTAAGGTGCTTGATTTAGTGCGGGAGCTCAAAGCACAGGGCTCTTCAATCATCATCATCAGTCACCGTTTGGAAGATATCTACCAGGTTAGTGACCGAATGATGGTGCTGCGCCAAGGGCGCAAGGTGTGCGACACTCCCGTCACCGGTGACATTGACACTTTCCGGGAGCATGTGGTGGCTTACATCATCGGTGCACGCGATGATTTTGCCGAAGGAGGGAGTAAGAAGTCAAATGAAAAGCTCAAGAAGGGCTAAGATGTCTTTCATTAAGGAGATAAATAAAATATTGGGACAGAATATCCGTGAATGGGGTATGTATATCGCCTTGTTAGTTATCATGGCGTTCTTTACCATCACGACGAAAGGTATCTTCCTTTCATCGAGAAACATCGGTAATCTGATAAATCAGACGGGCTATATAGCAGTATTGGCCGTTGGTATGACGCTGGTCATTATCATTTCACATATAGATCTGTCGGTTGGTTACCTTTCGGGCTTCCTGGGCGCGGTAGCGGCTACTGCTATGGAATACTGGCACCTGCCTATATATGCAAGCATACCGCTTGTATTGGCGGTGGGAACTCTGGCAGGAATGTTCACCGGCTTCCTGGTAGGGCAGATGAAAATTCCCGCTTTTGTGGCAACACTTGCCGGATGGCTGGGTTACAGAGGAGCATTGCAACTTGTCACTATGGCTAGGGGCACGATAGTCATTACCAATGACACTTTTAATGCCATAGGCAATGGCTACATTCCTGATATTCCCGGCATGGAGATTTTACCTGGAGTACATAAATTCACTCTTATCCTCGGAGTTCTGGTCATTCTATTTTTCATCATAAGTGCGATAAAAAAACGTAGAAATATGCAGTCCTATAATATTAAGCTATCATCGATGTATTTATTTATCATTAAATTGTTTTTTATGTCGATTTTAATCGGGGGTATCACCTGGGTGCTGGCAGGATACAGAGGTCTCTCATGGACTGCGGTGGTCGTACTGATTTTAGTTATAGTTTATCAATTCATTATGACCCGGACAGTGCTCGGTAGACATATTTATGCTGTCGGCGGAAATCCGGAGGCGGCTGAGTTAAGTGGTATCAGTGTAAAGAAAATAACCTATGTGGTTTTCGGTTCCATGGGCATGCTTGCCGCTTTATCAGGCATATTATTCGCCTCCCGTTTTAAATCCGCCACAACGACAGCGGGCACTCTGTTTGAATTGGATGCAATCGCGGCGGCCTTTGTCGGCGGTGTATCACCATCCGGTGGTATCGGCAAGGTTACAGGGTCGATCGTCGGTGCGTTTGTTATGATGTCACTGACCAGCGGTATGAACCTTATGGGCATCGATATATCCTTTCAGTACATTGTTAGAGCCCTAGTGCTTGTGGCAGCTGTGGTATTTGATGTTGCAACCCGTAAAAGAAAAAAAGCATAATTCAATTTTATCTGCAGCTACTTCTTGAAAGGTAATGTGAGGGTTAGACCTTGTAATACAACATAAGGATATACTATATTGGCAACATTACCAGACCACTACGATAATATTTGCAGGAGCAGTTTATCGCCTATCATTTACTGTTGAAACCCCTGAGGGTAACTTATCCAGAGAAATGAGATAATTAGATGGTCTATATATCCAACGATTCAACCAAAGACATCTACTTTTTTTAACTTATTTTTTCTTAAGTTTCGTTACCAAGATTAAATTTTTTTAAGATCTAAAAAAAGAACAGAAAAGCGTCTCCTGTTCTTTCCCCCTGTTAATTCAGGAAAGTATTCCGCTAATCTTTACTGCGGTATAGACCAGGAGAAGGGATAGGATGCTGTTTATAGTAATTCTTAATTTTAGGTGATGCAGATGTTGGTTAATAATTGCCCCGAATAAAGCCCAGGTTAAAACAGCACAAAGACCTACGAGAGTAAAGCCCAATGAGAAGAGGATAATATAAAAGTGATTACCAATAAGGGGATTTAGAAAAACCGAGTAAAGTGTCAGGCCATAAATGATTGCTTTAGGATTTAAAAATTGGAGTAATACGCCCTTGTAAAAACCCCAGAGATACTGGTCAGATTTTTCCTTAAAGGAAAAGCTGGCTCTAAAAGTGCCATAAGCCAGATAGAGAATGTAGGCCGCTCCAATCCAGCGCATAATAGGTTCGACAGAGGGAATAGCAGTAAAAAGTAGATTAGAAAAAAATCCGCAGAGCAACAACAATAAGAAAAATCCGCTAACAATTCCATAGATGTAATTCATGGTTTTTTTAATTCCAAAATTAATACTCATGGAGGCACAGCTCAGGTTATTAGGTCCCGGGGTGAAGGTAGTAATCAAGACGAAGGGAATCAAAACACCAAAGTCAATTAAGTTCATTTCTATTTCTTCCTTAATTATTTATTTTGAATTATAATTTTTGGATTCAGGCAGGCGAAAAGTAAAAGTGCTTATCAATTTACCGTAAAACACCTCTATTGTCAAATAAATTTATTTGTTAGTGTAAACTTTAGTGGGGTAGTGAGATAAAAAGAAGAATGTTGCTTTTTTCAATTTTTTCCTTCCCTTTCTTAGCTCGATACTCGATACTATTAAATTTACATAAGTTACGAAACCTGATAAAATTAAAAAAATGTTTTAAGGGTAGTTTAAATTTAATATAATTTAGCCGAATAATGATCGAGCTTAAAGTTGATTTAAAAATAGATAGAAAGGGTAATGTATAATGAATAAAAAGATTAAAAGTGTATGTGTATACGGCGTCGGAGGCGTCGGTGGGTATTTTGGTGGTAGAATAGCTCATGAAATTAGTAAAGGTAACCGTGCTGTACAGGTCTATTTTATAGGCCGAGGGGAACATTTAAAAGCCATTCAGCAACACGGACTGAATCTTATTACCGACAAAGAGGAATTTCTTTGCTTTCCGAATATTGCGACAGATAATATAAGACATATTCCTACCCCGGATTTATATTTACTCTGTGTAAAAGGGTACGATTTAGATAATGCTGTTGCATCAATTTCAAAAAATATATCCGCTGATACCATAATTCTTCCCTTGCTTAACGGAGTAGATATTTATGAACGTATAAGGACCGGTTTACAAAAAGCGATAGTTTCACCCGCAAGTGTCTACGTTTCTTCCAGTATTGAAAAACCCGGAACAGTAAGACAAAGAGGTCATAAAGGGCATATTGTATTTGGTAAAGACCCGAAACTCCCGGGTTATAATTATGAGTACCTTATTAAATTCTTCAATGAAATGGAAATTAGTAATACCTGGCACGATAATTCCTATCCTGCAATATGGGAAAAGTATATATTTATTAGTGCGTTTAGTTTAACAACTGCTTATTCGGGAAAAACAATAGGAAAAGTACTTGCTAATAATAAGCTAAAGATTATGACGGAAAATATTATGAAAGAAGTGGTTCTAGTTGGGAAAGCAAAAGATATAAATTTTGAACAAGATATAGTAGCAAAAACTCTACAAAAAGCCGACAACTTTCCTTACGAAACCAAGACCTCCTTTCAAAGAGATTTTGAAAAGGGAAACACCAGAAATGAGGGAGATATATTTGGAGGGACTTTAATCCGCTTGGCGAAAGAACACAATATCTCAATTCCTACAATTACAGAGGCGTATGGAGAGTTAATGGCGCGATAAAATTTGAGCGAGTATTACTTTTGACGAATTTTTGAATAAATTGCCAAGATAGTATAAAATAAAAAAAAGGGTGAAAATTATGAATAAGATGATTTCCTTTTGCGGATTAACTTGTACTGAATGCCCGGCTTTTATAGCTACCCGGAAAGATGATGATGGGGAGAGAAAAAAAGTAGCAGAATTTTGGTCTAAGGAATTCAACTGTTATTGAAAAATGGGATGTGTCCCTATTTTTCCTATTCTGGCAGAAATCAGAAAAAATCTTTAGAGAAGAAGGATTTCTTTCTTGTGGTAGCGAATAATATTTACAGAGGAGGTTTTTTATGAAAATACTTCTTGTTTACCCAGAATATCCAGATACCTTTTGGAGTTTTAAGCATGCTTTAAAATTTATTTCAAAAAAGGCGAGTCTCCCTCCTTTGGGGCTGTTAACTGTTGCTGCCCTGCTTCCTAAAGAGTGGGAGAAAAAACTTGTAGATATGACGGCAACAGCATTAATTGATAGAGACATCAAATGGGCTGATTATGTATTTATTGGTGCTATGTCTATTCAAAAAGAGTCGGTGAAGAAGATAATTGCTCAATGTAAGAGATTGGGAACTAAGATTGTTGCCGGCGGTCCTCTCTTTACATCCGGATATGAAGACTTTGAGGATGATGTAGATTATTTTATACTTAATGAGGCTGAAATTACTCTACCTCTATTTTTAGAAGATTTAAAAAGAGGGCGCCTTAAACATATCTACAAGTCAGATCAATTCCCTGATATAAAAAAGACCCCCATTCCCCTTTGGGAATTAGCTGATCTAAATAAATATGTTACTATGTGTATCCAATATTCCCGTGGTTGTCCCTTTAATTGTGATTTTTGTGATGTTACTTTCCTCTTTGGACATAAGATGAGATTAAAAGCCAAAGACCAGATATTAGCAGAATTAGATAGTCTCTATTTACAAGGATGGAGAGGTGGAGTATTTATCGTTGACGATAATTTTATTGGGAATAAGAGAGAGTTAAAAAACGAGGTGCTTCCGGCAATAATTGATTGGATGGAAGAAAGGAAATATCCTTTCTCTTTTACTACTCAGGCCTCGATAAATCTCTCCGATGATGAGGAACTTATGCATTTGATGGTTCAGGCAGGCTTTGGTTCAGTATTTGTGGGTATTGAAACCCCCAATGAGGAGAGCTTGATTGAATGTAATAAAATACAAAATAAAAATCGTGATCTGATAGCTTGTGTCAAAAAGATCCAGAAGTTTGGTTTAATAGTAAACGGAGGATTTATTATAGGCTTCGATAGTGACCCACTTTCAATTTTTGAAAGTATGATTAAATTTGTTCAAAAAAGTGGGATAGTCAGCGCCATGGTCGGGCTATTAAACGCTCCTCGGGGTACTAAACTATACCAACGACTTGTTAAAGAGAATAGATTATTAAAAGAAGCTACAGGTGATAACACCGACCTTTCCATTAATTTTATTCCCAAAATGAACTATAAAACACTTATCGATGGTTACAAAAGAGTTCTCCATACCATTTATTCCCCTAAGTGTTACTATGAGCGGCTCCTGATGCTTTTAAGAAATATTAGACCTTTACAAAAGAAGAAACATCAATTTCACTTTTGGTATCTTACTGCCTTCCTTAAATCCATCTGGCAGCTGGGTATAATAGGCGAAGAGAGAATTTATTATTGGAAAATCTTTTTCTGGACTTTGTTTCGACGGCCGCGACTCTTACCTATAGCTATAACCTATGCCGTCTATGGGTTTCATTTTCGTAAGATTTATGAAAATTATTGAAAAATAGTGAAAAATAGGGACACATCCCATTTTTTCATAAGGGGTTAAAAGCATGGATTGGGTTGCAGGGAGTCAAAAAGAAAATACCTTAACCATAATATTTTATTTGTTAGTAGCAGTTTTTGCTTTAGCAATAAGTATAATTTTTATCCCTGCATTTAGAGGATTTTTAAGTGGTACTTTTATGATAATTTCCGGAGTTATTCTGGTTATATTTAGTAGTGTACTAATTGGTTTAACATTAGTGCAAAAAGTAGAAGGGAAACTTAAAAAGTTTTTAATATTGACCGGGGCTTCTGCTGCAGGGTTTTTTATCTGTGTCTTATTGCATAATATCTTTTATGCTTTAGAGCAGATTACCGGTCATATGGCTATATTAAGCTACCTGATGAAAGCCTTGGAGGTGATATTTTTTCTCATAGCTATCTTTGCCTGCCCTATAGGTTTTATAATTGGAGCAATCGGTACTATAGTTATGTTTAGTAAGAAAGGAAAAATGTTGCCAAAAAATACATCGGATAAACCTTAAGAAGATTACAAAGTGTTTTTGAAAAATAGTACTTGACATCCATGTTATAATTATCAAAAACAATAAATAGTTAAAAGCAAAGCGTGGGAGAAGTAGCAGATTACAAAATTTAACAGAGAGTCGTTTATGGTGAGAAGCGACACAAAGATTTTAAAAGATTTGCGAAATGGACCCACAAGCTTCAGGCTGAAAGGATTCAAATAATCCGAGTAAGTTCTGACGGACTTTTCCACCGTGAAAAGGAAAAGTGTATCGGTGTATAATTAATTTATATTGCCCGTACTCTTAAAGAGTAGGATTTTCTAAGTAAATAAAAATCCTATTAGAGTGGCACCACGGAATTAACCTTTCGTCTCTTGGAGATGAAAGGTTTTTTTATTTCTATAGCCGTACACTTAATCAAGAGGGGTCTAATAGATAATAATTTTAATATTAAATTATATTAATCTATTAGGCTCAAGCAGGGTGGCACCGCGGAAGAAAATAGCTCTCCGTCCCTATTATTAGAATAAATTGGGACAGAGAGCTTTTTTTATTTCTTTGTCCGATACCAATACGAATTTTTTCTGATTCCTGGTTTTTCCCTATTATTTTCTTAATAAACTAACCAGGTAACTAACTATATAACTAAATGTATGCGCTCTACGCTAAACGCTATAGGCTAGTTTGCGCGAGATAAGATTCACGAGATACGAGATACAAAGAAAGAGGAGGTTAGGTATGTTTAGATTTTTATTGTGTAATTGGCCCCCCAGGGGGCAAGATATATTTATAAAAAAGCAAAAAAGATAATTTAGTTAAAATTAAATTTTTTAAATTTGAAAGGAGAATAAAAAAATGAAAAGAGTTAAATTTACCCTTGATGAAAAAGAAATGCCCACATCCTGGTATAATATTTTAGCCGATTTGCCAGAGCCGCTCCCACCTCCTTTGCATCCGGTAACAGGCAAACCTATAAAACCCGATGACCTTGCACCTTTATTTCCTATGGCTTTAATAGAACAGGAAATGAGTGCCGAGAGGTATATTGAAATTCCCGAAGAAGTGCAGGATATTTATCGGATATGGAGACCAACTACCCTTTTTAGAGCCCGGAGATTGGAGAAAGCACTGGATACTCCCGCTAAAATTTACTATAAATATGAAGGTACCAGTCCTCCCGGGAGTCATAAACCCAATACGGCAGTTGCCCAGGCTTACTATAATAAAAAAGAGGGAATTAATCGGATAACTACTGAAACGGGAGCAGGGCAATGGGGTAGTGCTTTATCTTTTGCCGGCGCCTGTTTTGACCTGGAAATTAAAGTATATATGGTCAAGATTAGTTACATGCAAAAACCTTATCGTCGAGTAATGATGGAGACCTGGGGAGGAAAATGTATTCCCAGTCCTTCTACTGAAACGCAAGCCGGAAGGGATATGTTAGCTAAAGACCCTGATTGTCCAGGTAGTCTTGGTCTGGCTATCAGTGAAGCAGTAGAAGAAGCGGTCGGTCGTGATGATACCCATTATTCATTAGGAAGTGTATTGAATCATGTTTTGCTACATCAGACTATTATTGGATTAGAGGCTAAGAAGGTCATGGAACAGATTGGTGAGTATCCTGATATTATTATTGGTTGTGTGGGAGGCGGGTCAAACTTTGCCGGTCTTTTCTTACCATTTGTAAAAGATAAGATCGAAGGGCGAAAACCTGATTTAAGAATAATAAATGTTGAACCGGCAAGCTGTCCTACTTTAACCAGGGGTCCTTTTGGTTATGATTATGGTGATGTAGCCGGGCTTACACCTTTAATGAAGATGTATACTCTGGGTCATGGTTTTATTCCCCCACCGGTTCATGCTGGCGGTTTAAGATATCACGGAATGGCTCCGATTATATGTCATTTACTTAATCTGGGATTAGTTGAAGCACGGGCAGAACATCAATTGGGTACTTTTAAAGCAGGGGTAACCTTTGCTAGAAATGAAGGAATTATCAGTGCCCCGGAAACAAATCATGCTATCAGGGCTACCATTGATGAAGCAATTAAATGCAGAGAATCCGGAGAATCAAAAACAATACTGTTGGCTCATAGTGGACATGGTCATGTGGATATGGCTGCTTATGAAGCTTACTTTGCCGGAAAATTAAAAGATTATGCCTATCCTCAGGAAAAAATTGAAGAAGCCTTAAAGGATTTACCTAAAGTGTGAAAGGGGAGAAACGGGAACAGAGAACCGTCCCCTGTTCCCGTTTAAGTATAACAGACGGTTCTAGATAAAACCTGACATGGGACAATTGTCCTCTGTCAGGTTTTTTTAAATAAATATTATTAAAAAAGAAGGATTTTTAATATTATATAAAGTATATAACTATAATATTACTTTTTTAAATATACTCCTATAATGACTGTAAAGTTGTTTTCTTGGGAGGAGATAGATGGTTTATAATTATAGTATTTTACTATACGATCTCACAATATGAAGAAAAACTTTTGACACAAAGGTTCGGATCGGCATACGAGGAATACAAAAAGAAAGTGCCCATGTTACTTCCGATTAAATTGCCATATTAAACTACTATATTAAAGTGGTATAATATTAGTAATTTAAAATTAAACAAAATACAAGAAAGGAGCGTGATTTATATGCAGCTACAATTGATTATGGCTATTATTGTGGCTATTCTGGCTGTTGTCTTTGCACTTCAGAATGCAATTTCAATAGCGGTAAGTTTCTTAACCTGGAAATTTGAAAGCTCATTAGCGCTGGTGCTTTTGATTACTCTTGCTTTGGGCATTATAATGAGTTTATTGGTCTCAGTGCCTTCGATGATAAAGAGAAGAAAGATAATTTCCAGTCAAAAGAAGAAGATTCAAGAATTAGAGAGCAGCCTTCAAAGAGAGAGTGAAAGCAAAACAAGGGAAGAAACTGAAATTAAATCAGGAGAGGAAATTAAGAGTGAAGAATCAGAATTACCATTAGAATAAGTAATCTTAATTGAGTCCGCGGACTAATATTGTAAATTATTTATTAGGTATTATATTTATATAAATTAAAACGAGGTGAATTATATTGCCTAAACTGGTTAAGAAAAAGTTGAAAAAGGTAGGGCTTCCTCCGGGAAGCATAGTGCATATCGGAAATAAGAGAGATGAAAAGGTAAAAATTACTATCGTGGACTATTGCGAAGCGAAATTTCAAGAGAAAGAAGCAAAATCCGTTGAAGAGTGTCTCTCTTATAAAGACAAATCTACTGTAACCTGGATAAATGTAGATGGGGTACATGAGATGAAAGTTATAGAAGAAATTGGAAAATGTTTTAATTTACATCCTCTTATCCTGGAAGATATTGTAGATACTGATCAACGACCTAAAATAAAAGATTTTGTAAATTATATTTTTATTATTTTAAAGATGCTTTACTATGATAAAAATGATAATGAAATGAAAGTTGAGCAAGTAAGTTTGATTCTGGGGAAGAATTACGTTATTTCTTTTCAGGAAAGAGAAGGAGATGTTTTTAATTCTATTCGGGAGAGGATTAGAAATAATATTGGACGAATGAGAAAAGCAGGAGCAGATTACCTTGTTTATGCCTTAATGGATGCAGTAGTTGATAACTATTTTATAATAATTGAAAAATTAGGAGAAAAAATAGAGAATTTAGAAGATAAAGTAATTAGTCGACCAAAACCAGTTAATTTACGGGTAATTCATAAATTAAGAAGAGATTTAATCTTTTTACGTAAATCTGTTTGGCCCTTAAGGGAAGTAATTAGCATTCTACAAAGGGGAGAATCTTCTCTTATACTTGAATCTACAAATGTTTATCTTAGGGATGTATACGACCATACAATTCAGGTTATAGATACTGTAGAAACTTTAAGGGACATAATTTCAGGAATGCTTGATATTTATCTTTCCAGTGTAAGCAATGGAATGAATGAAATTATGAAAATGTTAACTATTATTGCCACCATATTTATTCCCCTGACCTTCATAACTGGTATTTATGGAATGAATTTTCGAAATATGCCGGAAATTAAATGGGTTTGGGGTTATCCTGTAGTTTTGTTAGGGATGTTAATTATAGGAATTGTTATGGTCATTTATTTTAAAAGAAAAAAATGGATGTGAAAAAGAATTGAAGAGGAGCAGCCAATGAAAAATAAAAAAGGCTTTACTTTAATTGCATTATTAATAGTAGCCTCTATCATCGCACTATCTGCTTTAATAGGATTAAGATTCTATACCGGAAACCAGCAAGGAAAGACAGAAAACACCGTTTTTCAGGAAAAGGCAAAAGACACTATAGTTCAAGCTAATGCTGAAACCATCCAAAGTTTATTACAGGCAGCACTTGCCGATAAAGATATTAATCTTTATGAAGCTGTAGAACTCGCCCAAAGTGCCGGTTTACAGAATCCTTATAATGAAGTTGCTATGAACACAGCAGAATGGTTTCCGGAGATTGCTGATGCCCCTGGTGAAATTCAGATTACCCTATATGCAGAAACTTTTTTCATTCAAGGATATGGAGCTGATGGTTTACTTCCTAATACACTCACAGTAAAAAATAACTAATTATATAATTGGTAAGGCACTTGCCCCACCCTTTATTATACCTTGTCAATAATAAAAATTTGATTTTATAATTATTATTAAAAAGGATATAAAAAAGAAGGATTTAATATATTTTTCAATTGAAAATTAGTGATTTTTCTTTTTCTAACTTTCGATAGGTTTTCCCGCATTCGGACCTGGAATGCAGTTATAAATTTCCTTTGCTTTAAAGACAACCATTCCTTTTGCGGGAAGTGTCTCTTCAATCGATTTTACCCATTGTTTGAATTCTTCATATTCCTGACCTTCATTGACATATTTGCAGGTTCCTTTAAGCTGGTACCAGAGTTTATCTTCTGCTCTTTTGGTTAAGATAGTTGCTTTAACATTTTTTTGAAGATTGGCAAGTGTCTTATTAAAGTAGTTATCTGCTATCAAAATTGTTTCATCATCTTTGATTTTTTTAATACCAATCATATTTATATTAGGAATTCCGTCTAATGTGGCAGTACCAAAAGCGAATGCTTTGTCCTGGTTAATGATTTCTTGGATTTTTTGTGGTATTTTCATTTTTAATATCCTTTCTACTTTTTAAATAATTCGATTATATTAGACTATACAAATGGTATTATAGCTATTGGTAGATAAAATAGCAAATCATTCCTCTTACAGATTTATGTCTTAAAATAGTTTTAAGGCAAGACTCTATTAAAGAAGAAAAAATTAGACACATTTAATGTCAAAAACTGCAGATTTACATTTATCGATAAAAATGTTACAGTATAAAACCACTTAAAAACTCATAACCGTGGCAGATGATAATTTTCTGACACGTTTTTATCCCATATATAAATCAAAAAAGAATGATAAAAAAATATTTTAGTAAAAGAAATAGGTAAATGTTTTTACTGGTTAAATAAAAATAATATTGTATTTTGAATAGTTAGAGAAGAAAAAAATCAGTAAACTAAAATTTTACAAAAAAGAAAGGTGAATAATAATGGGTAATATATGTCGGTGGTATGATCAAACTTCCGGGATGAAGAGAGCTTACGATAAAAGTTTGTTAGATAAGAAATGGATTGAGAACTACTGTTATAATGGGGGGAATGGTTGTATCAGAAAGAAAAAGTTTGAGGAAGAGGGTTATGTATCCCCTGATTATGTCCTTCCAGATGGTACTATTGAAAAGAGGTTAAAAGAAATAATTGAGAGCAAGGGTTCTTTTTAAATCATTATTTTTTTTGTAAACCCTGACTAATCTTGTTATAATTCTTAGTTAAGAAATCATTTATAGAAAATTAAATGTTTATTATTACGATATAATTTTTTGTACTAACTCATGGAGGTTTATTTTTATGCTGGTAAATTCCGTTCTGGACGCAATAGGAAACATTCCTTTAATTCAATTAAAAAAGATGTCTTCGGGAAATGTATTTGTGAAAGCCGAACATTTGAATCCCGGAGGGAGCATTAAAGATAGAGTAGCTAAACATATCATTGAAATGGCGGAAAAAGAAGGAAAGCTAAAACCGGGGATGACCATTATTGAGGCAACTTCCGGGAATACAGGAATTGGTTTAACTTTAGTGGGAGTGCAGAAGGGCTACCAGGTAATCTGTGTGATGCCGGAAAATATGAGTGAAGAACGGAAGAAAATAATTCAAGCTTTTGGGGGAGAGATTATCTTTACCTCGGCTAAAGGAAGCCTGTCTGAGAGTATAAAAAAGATGAGAGAAATTACCAACGCAAAACCGGAAAAGTATTTTGTGGCCGACCAGTTTGTAAACCCCCATAATCCGGAGGTTCACTATCAACAGATTGGCCCTGAAGTCTGGAAGGAAATGAAGGGGAAAATAGATGTCTTTGTGGCTGGAGTAGGAAGTGGAGGAACCCTTCAAGGAATTGGGAAATTTCTCAAAGAAAAGAATCCTAAAGTAAAAATTATAGCAGTAGAGCCCAAAAACAGTTCTGCCTTATTAGGCCAGGAACCGGGTCTCCATCAGATTCAGGGAATCGGTGACGGATTTATTCCCGCTGTCCTGGATGTGAAAATGGTAGATATGGTATTTACTGTTACTGATGAAGAAGCCATTGAAACAACCCGACAACTCTCCAGAGAAGAGGGGCTGTTGGTGGGAACTTCATCGGGGGCTAATGTCTTTGCCGCCCTTCATGTAGATAATGGAAAAAATCGTGTAGTAACTGTACTGCCTGACCGGGCCGAGAGGTATTTCAGTACCGCCCTCCTTTAATTATTAGGGGGGGGAAAGTAACTAAAAAATCATTAAAAGGTTATCTTAATTTTGAGACTATCAGAAAGAAGAAAGACGGTATTTGCTTTCCGGTTTCTATATCCGGCTCTAATATAGTCATTGACGGACAGGTAAAAGGGATAATTGGCACTTATATTGATATTACCGAACGGAAAAAAATGGAAGAGAAATTAAAAAAGTTAGCTCATTATGATACCCTTACCGGCTGCTGCAATAGAGGACATGGTCTTTCTCTCTTGGAACAGCAAATTAAGACCGCTAATCGAAAGAAGAACCCTATTCTCTTACTCTATCTTGATGTAGACGACTTTAAACATATTAATGACGCCTTCGGTCATCAAGAAGGAGATAAAGTCTTAAAAGAAGTAGCTAAACTCTTTAAATATACCTTGAGAGAAGTTGATAGCATCTGCCGTGTTGGGGGAGATGAGTTTCTGCTCATTTTCCCGGAGAGCTCTCTCAATGATGTTCCCCGGATTAGAGAAAGGTTAAATAAAAATTTAGAAAAATTAAATAAGAAACTGAATCGACCCTACAAAATAGGTTTCAGCATCGGTCTTTCCCATTATAACCCTTCCAATCCCCTATCCATCGAAGAACTAATCAGAATAGCTGATGAGAATATGTATAAAGAAAAGAAAAAGAAAAAAGAAGGGATATAAACAGCTAATCACCCATGGAAAAATATTCTTTCCCCCAAATTTCCTTCTCCCCCTCAATCCAAAAACTAATAACTAAAAACTTTTCTCACAAAAAAGAAGGATTTTTCTTAGACCTTGTCGTATCTAAATATTAGTATTTCAAAAAAATTTATAATTTTACTTTAAAGAGTAGTTGCAGTGAGTCAGTTTAATTATCTGTAAGTAGGTTATTAATCCGGATTATAAACCATATTTAATTATTTAATTAATGAGAGGAGGAGAAAATACTATGGAAAAGAAAGAAGAGCGCCGTAGCGGAAAAGAACAAAGATCAGGAAAAGACCGCAGAAAGTCTAATGACCTAAATTATAAAAAACCTGAACGCAGAAGTGGTCAGGACAGAAGAACCGGCGAAAACAGAAGAAAATCCGACAAATAGCATAGGAATGTCAAGGGGACAACTGTCCCCTTGACAATATGGAGGCGTTAATGAATCCTTACGAAGAAAAAATTAAGAAGTATATTAAAGATAACAACATCAAAACAGAACATCTTTCTTTTAAAACCTCCTGTCATTCGGTAGAGGAGGCAGCCAGGACAGTCAATGCCTCAGCAGAGGATTTGGTGAAAAATATCTGTCTGCTTGATAAAGAAGGAAATCTAATTGTGGCTATTGTTAAAGGAGAAGACCGGGCAAGCAGCAAAAAAATAGGTAAAGCTCTGGGGATTGAACCTCCACGGACAGCTAATCCTCAGGAAATACTGCAGAAAACCGGTTTTATCTGTGGAGGTGTTCCTTCCTTTGGATATCCGGCTACATTTTTAATCGACCCGAAAGTTATGGAAAAGGAAGTGGTTTATTCCGGAGGTGGTTCAGAAAAATCCCTCATCAGAATTTCCCCTCAAGAATTACAGAAAGCCAATCAAGGACAGGTAGTAAGAATAAGAAAATAGGGCTTGACAGAAGACAGTTCTCTAACAGGTTTTTAAGGTTTGAGTTGGAATCCGCCTCCCCAAAAAATGCAGAGATAGAGATTGAAGCCATAGCTTTTTGCATTTAATTCTAAAAGAAATATTTACCGCAAAGAAAAGAATTTATCTGCGTTAATTGAGCGAGAATTTTTGTCGATGGTCTATTTTTATCTAATTTTTATTTGACAAAAGAAAAAAATTTATGTTATCATGAAATCGATATCAGAAAACGATTTCATAAAGAGGAGAAGTTATGGAAAAGGTATTGGTATTGGGAAGTATCAATATAGATTTTGTCTCCTTTGTCTCTCGCTACCCTCAACCCGGTGAAACTCTCGTTAGCAATGATTTCGGCATCTTTCAAGGAGGAAAAGGGGCTAATCAGGCTATCGCCCTGGCTAAATTGGATGTTCCTACTTTAACGTTAGGAAAAGTAGGCAAAGATATCCTCAGTGATTTTGCGCTTTCCTCACTTAAAGAAAGTGGTGTAAATACTAACGGAATTTCTAAAAGCCAGAAAAGTTTTACCGGTTCTGCTTCTATCTGGGTCAATGCCCAGGGTCAGAATTCTATCGTAATCTATCCCGGAGCCAATGGAGAAGTTGACGAAGATTATATTATCCAACATGAAAAACTCTTTGATGACGCCTCCTGGCTTTTAACCCAATTTGAAGTCCCCTTAAAATCCATTCTCTTAGCCTTAAAGCTTGCCAAAAAACATGGCTTAAAGACTGTGATGGATCCTGCACCGGTAAAAAAAATAGGCAATGACCATATCTGGGGGTTGGTAGGCTATCTCCTTCCTAACGAAATAGAACTAAAAGAACTTACCCATACCGAGGATGTTTTAAAAGGCATTCATATCCTTAAATCCCGGGGAGTAAAAGAAGTTATTGTAAAATTAGGTAAGCGGGGAGCGGCATATGAAGGTAAGGGTAAATTACTTTCTTTCCCGGCTGTACCAGTAGAACGGGTAATAGATACTACCGGAGCCGGGGATTGTTTTGTCGCCGGTTTTTTGTATGGAATGATTCAATGGGGAGATATCCCGCAAGCGATTAAGATAGGAAATCTAACTGCTTCTTACTCTATCCAAAAGAAAGGTGCAGCGATATCTTTCCCCGAAAAATCAGAGATTGATTGGGAGAAAACAGAATGAAAAAAAAGAGTACTATTTAT